>ERZ1673736.1192-NODE-1192-length-36113-cov-11.042681_pt1 | contig 36113 bp, 34 predicted proteins | sample MGYA00580212_ERZ1673736 | MGnify/ENA primary metagenome ERZ1673736 (study PRJEB41218, sample SAMN15661752) | gut metagenome | host: Homo sapiens | place: Canada: London | collected 2015-08-20/2019-03-30 | study: EMG produced TPA metagenomics assembly of...
GTCCGCACAAGCGCTTAGTTCGATTCTGCTTCGCTACATCTCACTACCGTGCGTCGCACGGTATATACAAAAAAAGAATCCGATATGAGTAAACTCATATCGAATCCTCTTTTTGTATATGTCGCGCTTGTGCTAAACGCTTACATTCCAGCCTGTGCTGCTACTTCTGCTGCGAAATCGTCAACTTTTTTCTCAAGTCCTTCGCCTGTCTCGAAACGAACGAACTTCTTAACTGTTACGTTAGCATTGTTTTCTTTTGCTACTTTGTCAACGTATTTTGCAACTGTAAGGTCGCTGTCCTGAACGTATACCTGATCAAGAAGGCAGATTTCTTTCATCTCTTTGTTGAGACGTCCGATGATCATCTTCTCAATGATATTTTCCGGTTTCTCCGGGTTCTCTTTCTTAGCCTGAGCAAGAAGGATCTCTTTTTCATGCTCCATGTATTCCTGAGAAACTTCATCACGGGATACATATTTCGGAGACATAGCAGCAACCTGCATAGCTACATTCTTAAGGCATGCTTTGATGTCGTCATTCACAACGTCTGTATCAGCCACTACGAGAACTCCGATACGTCCGCCGCCGTGGATGTAAGATACAACGCATCCGTTGTCAGCAGCAACTTTCTCAAATCTTCTGATGTTAAGGTTTTCTCCGATCACTGCGATTTTCTCTACGAGAGCGTCTTTTACAGTTTTTGTTGTATCTGCTGCCCAAGCTTCTGCCATGAACGCATCCATATCTGCCGCTTCGGAATCAACGATCTGATTTACAACTGTCTCTACAAATCCCTGGAATTCATCGTTCTTTGCAACGAAGTCTGTCTCAGAGTTTACTTCTACGATTGCAGCTTTGTTGTCTTTTACAACTGTTTTTACAATACCTTCCGCTGCGATTCTTCCAGCTTTTTTCTCAGCTTTTGCCTGTCCGTTCTTTCTGAGGAATTCTACTGCCGCATCCATATCTCCGTTTGTTTCAGAGAGAGCTTTTTTACAGTCCATCATTCCCGCTCCGGTCATTTCTCTTAATTCTTTTACCATTCCTGCTGTGATTGCCATGATAATTTCCTCCATTATCTTCTCAATATTCTTTTTCACCTAAACAAATCACCGTAAGTGCCAAACGGCGTCTTCCGGGATTGTAAGCGGTCGCCAAGGTCTCGGGCAGGCCCGGACTTTTGCTCGTCGCCTATACAAGCAAAAAGCTTCAACCTATTTTTAGGCTGAAGCTCTCGTTTTCTTACTCTTCAACAGCCTCTTCAGCTTCTACTGCTGTTTCTGCTTCGTAGTATTCTTCGTCTGTTGCTCCCTGATTTGCTTCAATCACAGCGTCAGCCATCTTAGAAACGATCAGCTTAACAGCTCTGATAGCATCATCGTTACCCGGGATCACATAATCCAGTTCTTCCGGATCGCAGTTTGTATCACAGATACCGATCAACGGAATTCCAAGTGTGTGTGCTTCCTGTACGCAGATTCTTTCTTTTTTCGGATCTACGATGAAGATTGCGTCCGGCAGTCTCTTCATATCTTTGATTCCGCCAAGGTTCTTCTCAAGTTTTGCCCACTCTTTTTTCAGCTCGATAACTTCTTTTTTCGGAAGTACATCGAATGTTCCGTCTTCTGACATTGTCTCGATCTCTTTGAGACGTTTGATACGGCTCTGGATCGTCTTAAAGTTTGTGAGCATACCGCCTAGCCATCTCTCGTTTACATAATACATTCCACAGCGCTCTGCTTCTGTTTTGATCGCATCCTGAGCCTGTTTCTTTGTTCCTACGAAAAGGATCGTGCCGCCTTCTGCCGCGATGTCAGAAACGGCTTTGTATGCATCGTCAACCATTCCTACTGATTTCTGAAGGTCGATGATATAAATACCATTTCTCTCTGTGTAGATGTACGGAGCCATTTTCGGATTCCATCTTCTTGTCTGATGTCCGAAATGAACACCTGCTTCTAAAAGCTGTTTCATTGAAATAACGCCCATGTTTCTTTCCTCCAAATTGGTTTTTTACTTCCGCATGTTTTGTTTTCCTCCGAAACCGTCCGGATTCTCCGGCTTAGGCACCGACGGAGATAACCGCATGCGTGTTTTTTTGCAACATTCGTAGTATATCATAGAAGATTTTCCTTTGCAAGGAATTCTTCCATAAGTTTTTTCACCTCTTGAAGGCTTTTTCCTTCTTCTTTCGGGCGCGCGATCACGATAAGTTCCGCCCCGGCTTTCTGCGCCGCCTTTTTCTTTTCCTCGAACCCGCCTGCGCCGCCTGATTCTTTCGTCACAAAATAAGCTGCATTTATATGTTTGAGCATTGCCAGATTCAGTTCTTCCGAATAGGGACCCTGCATTGCGATCAGATGTTTCCCCTCAAAACCAAGACGGACTGCCTCTGCGACTGCCTCCTGCGTCGAAAGGACTCTTGCAAAACATCTTTCTTTATAATCTTTTATCCGGGTATACAAATGCAGTTCTTTGCTCCCTGTAGATATCAGCACATTCCCGCCTGTCTTTTTTAAATATTCCACCGCTTCTTCTACCGAAGCCGCAGATATGGGTCTTCCGTCACTCGTTTCTCCCGCATGATCAGCCGGATCGTTCGTTTCTCTTTCCCGAAGACAGCGAACATATTTGATCTTTTCTTCTTCGCATGCGGCGCAAATATTTTCTGTAACTTGTCTTGCAAACGGATGGGTTGCATCCACCGCAAGTCCGATATTATTTTCCCTTATAAACGCTCTCATCTTTGACTGATCCATCCGCCCGGGTATGACCCGGATTCCCTCATTCTCTCCCAGAACGCTTTTTCCATATTCGGTTGCGGTGCTGACACAACACTTCATTTTCATTTGTGATGCATACCGGGTGAGCAGTCTGCCTTCTGTTGTTCCCGCGAAAATCCATATCTTGTCTTTTTTCATCTGACTTTCACTCTTTCTACTCATTTTTTAACTTCGGATTTTTCTTGCCTCTATCAAAAAGTTCTCTTATCAAGCGCTTTTTCATGCGCTTTTTAAGTCTTATTTTTTATTTACTGCCGATATTTTTTACGTTATAATCTAATACGCGGACACGCAGAAGAAACACTTATCCTTATATTTATCTATAACTTTTCTATAACTTTATGGAGGGATTGACCTATGATCAAATTAATTGCAAGCGACTTAGACGGCACTCTGCTTCAAAACGAAGCGCAGGAGCTGACGCCCCGGGCAATCGAACTTATCCGGGCGCTGACCCAAAAAGGAGTTCATTTTGTTGCCGCAAGCGGACGCCAGTATGCAAACGAACGACTTCTCTTTCACGAGATCAAAGACGATATCTCCTACATCGCCGAAAACGGTTCTCTGTGCATTCATCAGGGGAAAGTTATCTCCCGGGGACTGATTGAGGACGATCTCGCTTACCGCATTCTGCGCGAATTAAAAAAAGAACCCGGATTTGAGATTGTAGTATCACGAGAAGATACTTGCCTGATCGAAAACAATAACTCCCAATTCGCAAACCACATTGTAAATGTGATGCACAACACAACCGAGATCGTGGACGACCTCTTAACTGTCAAAGGTCCTTTTTTAAAGATTGCGTTCGCGAACATGACTTCCCGCAGAACAACGGACTGTCTGAAAGAACTTCAGGAGAAATTTTCATCCGAAATCAAAGTTGTCACTTCCGGAAACATTTGGATCGACTTCATCGTTCCCGGGTGCAACAAAGGAAGCGCGCTCCGAAATCTGATGGATCTTTTCGGCATAACCCCCGAAGAATGTGTCGCCTTCGGCGATCAATATAATGATGTGGAAATGCTTGAAACAGTCGGCATGGGATACGCCATGTCAAACGCCGCCCCCGGCATCGCCGGACATGCAAAGTATATTACCGACTCTGTAGAAGAAGTTCTTGAAGATATTCTTGCCGGACTCGATCTTTAAGACCGACATCCGGTTTTAAATTCTATGACCGCATATGGTTTTCTGTCTTCATCGCAAAGACGGACGATCACGCGGTCTTTTTTCTGTGCTGTTTCCGGAAATATCTTATCTCCAAGCACTGCGGACTTCTTATAATCAACCCGGACCTGACTAACTAAGATATCCCTCGGAAGCACTTCCAGCGCCATCTGAACATACTGACAGTTATTTACATGCTCATTTGTATCTATATGGTATTTTCGCACCGGAAACGGCGCTTTTTCCTCATAAGACTCCGCTTCTTCGATTTTGCGGTCCTCATACGGCATTTCCAGCGGTTCGTCAATCCCATAGGCTTCCGCCTGTTCTTTGTCAACACGAACCGGTTTTCCTTTTTCTACGTCCATATACACCCATATCGAGTTCGCACAGGCAATCTGCTCTCCGCTTTCGTCTTTCATATAAAAATTACGGTTTCCGAACATCCCTTTAAAACCTGAAGCAAATGTTCCGACTGTGATCCTTTCGCATAGCTTCGGATACCTTTTCACAATCACCTGCCAGTATGCCAAAACCCACGCTTTTTTCTCTTTTTTCAACACATCCATTCCATATCCGAGTTGCTCGGACTGAAAGGTACTGCAGTCCTGAAAATAATTGATCAACGCCGGAAGAGTCATTGTCGCCCTGTGATCGATCTCACTGTATCTTACCTTGCCTTCAAATTCGTATTTATGTGCTCTCTCCATTTTTATTCCTTCTTCCTGCCATTCTTCTTGTTGTTTTTCACGCTCTTCTTGCAGCTGTTTTTCGCTTTTCCGCCTCTTTTAAAGCATTTTCCGATCGTCCTTTATTCTTCTTTCATCCGTCTTTTATCCTTCGCTCTACTCTTCTGCTTCCGCTTTCGCCACAAATTCATAATCGACTGTTATCACGCACTCATATCTGTTGTCGATCTGTTTCAGCCTCTCCATCATCAGCAGCGGAAGCTCGTTTCTTCTCTCCTCATCATAATCGATGGGAATGACCATATCGAATACAAGATTGATCTGTCTTGTTCCGTGAACGATACGAAAATCATGCAGACTGCACGAAGGATCGAGTTCTCTTAAGATCTTTTCCGCCACTTTCCGTATCTTGAGCACATTTTCATCTTTCATCTCCACCGGATCCATATGAATGACAAGAAACAGACCTAACGTCTGCTTGGCATCTCTCTCGATCCGGTCGATGATCTCATGGGATTTTTCGATATCTACGTCATTCGGTACTTCCGCATGGATCGAAGCCATGCTCCTTCCCGGTCCGTAATTATGAACGATCAGATCATGCGTTCCTACAATGCCGTCGTATTTTTCTACAAAAGCTTTAATCTGATCATATACCTGAGGATCGATTGCTTCACCGATCAGCGGTTCCAACGTATCTTTTGCAATGCCGACCCCTGCCCACATTACAACAAGGGCAACTCCGATTCCGACCACTCCGTCAATGTTCCAGCCCGTAATTCGAAAAACGATAAGCGAAAGGATCGTCGCGCCTGTTGTGATCACATCTCCCATAGAATCCGCAAACACTGCCATCATCACTTTAGAATTTATCTTCTCGCCAAGCCGCTTGTTGAACAGACCAAGCCACAGTTTCACTCCGATCGATAAGATCAGTATAATGACCGAAGCTATCTGAAAATTCAGCATTTCCGGCGTTCGTATTTTCCCGATCGAATCTTTCAGAAAAGTAAACCCTACTTCCAAAATAAGAAAAGAAACTACTAGCGCCGCTATGTATTCAATCCTTCCATGTCCGAACGGATGATCTCTGTCCGCAGGTTTCTCCGCCATTTTCACTCCGATAAAACTAATGATCGACGAACCTGCGTCCGACAGATTGTTGAAAGCGTCCGCCATAACCGACACGCTGTGCGCGATCACTCCGATAGTAAATTTTACTGCAAACAAAAAGACATTACAGAAGATACCTACAATACTTGCCAGCACTCCATACGCCGTTCTTACAGATATCTTCTCTACGTCCTCATAATCTTTTACGAAATGTTCTATTAAAAATTGTGTCATTTTATTTCTTCTTCCAAAAATACCAGCTTATTTTAAACTCTGTTCCTGCCGTGATTTCTGAATACTCCTCTTCTGTCAAAACATGTTTCAATTTTTCTTTTCCTTCATTCGGAACGACTGCATTTGCCGCATCGCGAAAACAGAGACTCGGATAGAGAACGCACCACCAGTTATGTCCTTTTGCCGAACCGATCTCAATACGCAGCGCCTCATAATTTCCTGCCGGAAACGTTACATCGCCATATGTTTTATCGGGAAACCAGCAAGTTGTCACCGCCGCCGTTACAGGATAATCATAGTTTTCTTCGGCAACACACCGGCGGCTCACATCCTCGATCTCATCGATATGCTCCCGTATCCACATCACGGTTTCATCCTCTGTCATATGCTGTTCATCCGCCATGTTTGCCTCCAGAAACTCCAGCACTTTATCACGCACTTTTAATTTCAGCGCCTGATCTTCCCTGCTGTCGCTGTTTGCCAGAACATGAAAGCGAAGCACTTCTTCTGATAATCGTCGCTGAAGATCACTCTGCGCTTTCGCATCCATCCTGTAAACCGCCGTTGTCAGAGCAAACGCCGCAGCGAATGCAAATAGTACCGCAGCTGCGGCGCACATCCGCCTTGATTTTTTCATCTGCCGGCTAGTCGTTCTGTCATCATCCGCCCCGTATTCCCGCCTCCTGCCGAACTGTCCGAATTGATCTTTGATCTTTGTTCTGTCCATATGTATTCCCTCCGTCTGCTGTTTTTATAACTATGCTACAGAGAGTATGGACATTTCTTTTTCTTTTATACATCAAAAATCCGGCATTTTACTGCGCAGCGTTCCGACTACGGTATCTACCTGATTATTGATATGCTGCCCGGTAATCTGAGTCGCCATTGCTTTGTCGTGTCCTTCGATTGCCTGCATGATCGCTTCGTGTTCTGCGATAAGCTGCGGATAGCATTCCTTTTTCTTCAAATATTCAATCCGGTAGCGGTACATCTGTTCGCGTAGATTGTTCAAAAGCTGAATCAGTCTTTCATTATCCGTCGCCTGAAAGATCACATCATGAAACGCCTCGTCTGCCTGTGCAATACTTGTTATATCGTCACTGTCAAACATTTGTTCAAATCTGGCAGCAGCGGCATGAAGTTCGTGTATTTCCTCCTGATTAATGCGGTCACACGCAAGCTGTACGGCAAGTTCTTCAAGCGCACACCGAACTTCCAGTACGTCGCGCAGATTTTTTTCTGTAATCTCCGCTACCTCCGCGCCTTTTCTCGGTATCATGAGCACAAGTCCTTCCAATTCCAGCTTTCGGATCGCTTCCCGGATCGGCGTTCTGCTCACTCCCAGTTTGTTTGCAAGCTGTATCTCCATCAGCCGCTCTCCGGGCTTTAGTTCTCCTCTTAAGATTGCCCGCCTGAGCGTATTGAATACGACATCTCTCAAGGGAAGGTATTCATTCATCGTCACTTCAAAATCAATCGGCATCTTAATTCCTCCTCACTCCATGGATACTGGTCACATACACTTGTCCTGCCAGTGACTTCTCCCTGATACGTCTCTGTGCTTCACGCGCCGCAGTCCTGTTCTCAAACAAACCGAACACAGTCGGACCGCTTCCGCTCATCATTGCGTTTAAAGCTCCGCACTCTTTCATTTCCTGCTTGATCTCTTCAATAACCGGATGCATAGGAATCGTCACATCTTCCAAAACATTTCCCATAGCAGAGGCAACCTTTTTCAGACTGCCTTCTTCCAATCCTTCGATCACCCCGTCGATATCAGGATGTTCTGAGATTTCTTTCGCATCCAGAGCCTCATATACAACCTTTGTAGAAACACTGATCGGCGGTTTTGCTATAAGAACCGTACACTTCGGCATCGGAGGAAGTTCTTTTAGTTCTTCTCCGATCCCTTCTGCCAGAACCGTTCCTCTCATAATGCAGTATGGTACGTCTGCGCCGAGCTTCACTCCTCTTTCCATCAGTTCTTCTTTAGATAAACCGAGCCGGAACAACCGGTTCATACCGAACAAAACCGCCGCCGCATTCGAGCTTCCTCCCGCAAGTCCTGCCGCAACCGGGATATGCTTGTTCAAAGTGATCCTGACTCCGCCTTCCAATGAAAATTCTTCTATCAGCATGTGCGCCGCTTTGTATGCTATATTTCCTTCACCTATAGGAAGGAATCTTAAATTCGATACAATCTCGATTCCTTCCCTTCTCTTCTTCTCGATCTTCACTTCATCATGGAGATAAATCGACTGCATTACCATCCTTACATCATGATAACCGTTTTCTCTCCTCCCCAGCACATCCAGGCCAAGATTGATCTTTGCCAGTGATTTCAATTCAATCTCATTCATCTTCCGTCCTCCGCCCGTTTTCCGCCTCTGTGTATCTGTACATTTACTTGTATCTTGTATACATTATGCTTACAGTATACTCATATTTTCTTTAAAAATCAATAATTTATCCCCCGTTTTCACATTTTCATTGTCCATAGAATTAACTTCCATAATACCGGATACCGTCGTCATATATTTTTTTGCCAGACTCCACAAATCTTCCCCATCCTGCACAATATGACCGACGATCCCCGGGCGTTTTACAGAAGCGTCCGTATCGAACTGCCGTTCGGAAACATTCGTGATCATACTTGCCGATATCAGCTTTTTCAAAAAGATATCAAAGGTCAGCACCGCCTTCACTTCGACCGCCTCGCTTCCCGCAAGAGTCACGGCAAGCTGCTCGACATGATACGCCGGACTTGCGCTGACATTTTTCGGAAGATTCGGATATTCCACAAGATACGAAAACGGGATCATCCCTGTCCAACTTCCATATGGCTGTTCGTCATCCGCTCTCAGATAGAGAAAAGAAATATGGAGTATTCCTTCAATCTCCACTCCTTCCTCAGTGTACCGCTCGCTTTCTGCCTGGATACTGCCTTCACTGTGAATAATCTGCAAAACGTCCTCTTTCAGCTCAGGAAGCGTCAGACGCTCCGCAATCTTACATTTTGCCTGATTGTACATAAGCATTTCCTCATAAATGCCTTCTTTTTTCTCAAGTACGCACTCTCTGTCAAGAGAATACATATCTTTTAATATCTCTGTTTCCACTTCAGAATAAACATTCATTTTCATAGAAAGAGTCGCTTCGATACCAAGAGCTCTCATTTCTCCGTCTCCATCCTGACGGATATCGACGATAGGATCTTCCAGACTTTGCCGGATCTGACAGATCATATCTTCCTCTGCGCCTTCGCATGGAATCCTTCCCTCATACGGCACGCTCTGTTCAATCCATTCCACTTTTTCTTCCGGTGACAGATACATGCAGAATACTTCCGCCTCGCCCCGTATAAGCAGTTCATCCTGTCCGGGGCGGATTTCCGCTTTTCTTCCGCTTATGTCAAAAAATAAAATCTGTCCGATACTTTCTTTCGTTCCCGACAGTACGATTTCTTCTTTGATACGGTACGTATCTTTTTTTGAAATCTTTAATTCCGACACATTCATCTTCTGTCGTTTTTTGTATACCGGAAAATCACTTTCTGCATCTGTCGTCAATTCTTCATCTCTCATCCGTTCCCTTCCCAGTTCCATTTCCGCAGCTACCCGAAGAGTCAGTTTTCTTGAATGAACGACCGATACAGTAAATTCCGTCCTTTCATTTCGGATAAAAAACGTCTCTTCGCCGTCATTTTCCGCATAGATCATCTCTTCAAACGGAATCTTTCCTTCCAACACCGAAAGCGTTGTCTCCCCCTGCGTCATATAAAGGATTTTGTAATACGCTTTTCCTGTTACTTTCACATAGTTTTCCACAGGACGAACATCCTCTGTCTTAAGCTTGGCACTGCTGTACACGATTCTTTGAACAGCTTCTTTCTGCTCGGGCACATTGTAATCTTCATCCAGATAAAACCGGTCAAAAACGGTTTTTCCATCCTGTGTATAATGAACTGTTTTTTTCGTCAGATCCATCTTTCTCCTCCTCACTTAAACAAAACATCTTTTTTTACATCTTCCGTCTGCACGACTATATAGGGGTATGTTTCTGCTTTTTCTTTTTCCTCCCCTTTTTTCGGACCGATCAGAGTCGTTTTTATACAGACGGCCGTTTCCGTCTCATAAAGTTCCTTCACTTCCACACTATAACCGGTTGTCGGCTGAACCTCGTATCCCTGTGCGATATAGAGGAAGCCCTGATCCGAATATGTAATCCGAAACGGTTTCTTCTCTCCTCCTTTGATCATCTCCCGAAGACTTTGGGGAATATCTTCTTCCTCAATCACCTCGTACTTCATATCTCGTATCTTTTCCGTCTCTGCCTGTGTTGAAACACATCCTGTCAGCGCTGCCGTAAACGCTGCGGCACAGATCAGAACCGCTCCGAACACTGCCGCCTTTTGCGTATCTTTTTTTAACAGCTTTCTTTTTGCATATCCTCGGTCCATTCCGATCGAACCTCTGCATTTTTCCATACAAACATATGCGCTGTACACCTTCCTTATGCCTATATCATTCTATCCTTTTATAAGTCTTGTGTTTTCCTATCCTCCGCTGTATAATTACCGTTGTATTGCAAATTTAAGAAGAAAATGAGGTTTATTTATGTTTCGTTTTATTTGTATTGTAATTTTTCTTATATTATTTCTCATCCTTACAATTCCGATCCTCATCGTTGAATGGATCATCGGAAAATTTGCCCCGAATGCCCGCGACATAAGTTCTTTGCGCATCGTACAATGGGGATTCAAAGTGATTTTAAAAATAACCGGAGTAAAAACGACGGTCATCGGAGAGGAAAACATTCCCGACGAAGCGGTTCTCTTTGTAGGAAATCATCGAAGCTACTTCGACATTCTCCTGACATACAGCCGATGCAAACGTCTCACCGGATATGTCGCAAAAAAAGAAATGGAGAAATATCTGACACTTACAACGTGGATGCGTCGCCTGTATTGTCTCTTCCTTGACCGTTCCGATCCAAAACAAGGACTAAAGACTATACTGACTGCTATAGATTACATTAAACGGGGGATTTCAATCTGCATCTTTCCCGAAGGAACGCGCAACACAGGAGCGGAGCTTTCCCTTCTTCCGTTTAAAGACGGCGCTTTTAAAATCGCCACAAAAACAGGCTGTCCGATCGTTCCGATCTGCATGAACAACACGGCTGAAATTTTTGAAAATCATTTTCCGAAGATTAGAAAAACCCATGTCGTGATCGAATACCAAAAACCGATCTATCCGGACCGGCTTGATAAAGAAACAAAACGTCATATCGGAGATCACGTAGAATCGATCATCAAAGAAACGATTGAAAAAAATGCAAAATTATATTTTTAAACTCAAATAAAAATATCAAAAAAATAAAAAAGCAGTTCCGCTTTTCATACAGACTCATCGAACTGTCTGTAAAACGGAACTGTTTTTTATTTTACTTATTAAAATGATAATTCAGCACAAAATCTCACAAACTTTGATCTGCGATATATTTACATGCCGCAAGCGCCGCCACCGCGCCGTCTGCCGCCGCCGTCGTAAGCTGTCTTACTTCTTTTGTACGGCAGTCTCCCGCCGCAAAAATTCCCGGATGAGATGTAAGGCAGTCTTCCGATGCGAGAACGAATCCTCCCTCATCTAATTTTACCGTATCTGCAAACGTCTCGTTTTTAGGGATCTGGCCGACTGCGACAAATACACCTGACACATGAAGTTCAAAATCTTTTCCCGTCTTTTTATCATTTAAAATTAATTTTTCCACCATGGATTCTCCGACGAGTTCTTTCACTGTCGCGCTGAGGATAAACTCTACGTTTTCCTTTTCTTTCAGCCGCTTCACACCGCTGTTTTCACCCCGGAACTCATCTCTTCTATGGATCAGATATACTTTACTGCAATAGTCGGAAAGGAATTCCGCATCCTGGATCGCTGTGTTTCCGCCGCCTACTACGGCGACTTCTTTTCCTCTGAAAAACATTCCGTCACATGTTGCACAATAGGAAACTCCCGCCCCTGTCAGCCGCTCTTCATTCGGTACTCCAAGATGTCTGTGCGTCACTCCGGTTGCTAAAACAATACTCCGGCACGGATATTCTTTTTCCGGTGTAACGATTACTTTTACTTCTCCTTCATCACGAATTCCCGTCACCTGCGCCATCTGTGTCTCTGCGCCGAGTTTCATTGCCTGATCGAGCAGATTCATGGAAAATTCGCTTCCGCTCACACTTGCGATCCCCGGATAATTTTCTACATTCGGAGACGAAGTGATCTGACCGCCAAATGTTCCTCCTTCTATAATAATTGTTCTTTTTCCCGCTCTCTGACCATAGATCGCCGCTGTCATTCCGGCAGTCCCGCCGCCGATGATTCCGATATCATACATAATTTTCATCTCCTTTTTTCCTGTCACTAAACGACCTGTTTATTTCTTTCATTCTGCAAAATTCAATTCGCTTCCTTGCTTCTGTAAAAGTCTGTTTTGCAGCACTTTATTTCTTCGTTATTACATCTTTCTCGATTTATCAGCGCATACTTTCATAGCTTCGATCACCGCGCTTCTAAGTCCTTTCTCCTCCAGAACGCGGACAGCCTCTATCGTTGTTCCCGCAGGAGAACATACCATATCTTTTAATTCTCCCGGATGTTTTCCCGTATCGAGCACCATCTTTGCACTTCCGTAAACTGCCTGCGCGGCAAATTCATACGCCTGCTTTCTCGGCATTCCTTCCGACACAGCCGCATCCGCCATCGCTTCAATAAACATAAATACATATGCAGGAGCGCTTCCGCTTACGGCAACGACAGCATCGATCATATTTTCCGCCACAATCTCTACTTTTCCGAAAGAACGTAAGATTTTCAACGCATATTCTTTTTCTTCTTCTGTCACCGCATCATTTGCACATGCGGCTGTCATCCCCTCTCCTACAAGCGCCGGTGTATTCGGCATTGCACGAACGATCTTAACCTTTTTTTCAAACTGTTCTTCCAGCCACTTAAGCGTCTTTCCGGGAGCGATCGTAATGATAAGCTGATCTTCTCTTACACAGTCTTTAATCTCCTTGATCGTCTCCGCATAATACTGCGGCTTCACCGAGAGTACAAGAACTTCTGATTCTGACGCCGCTTTCTTATTATCCTCTGTCACATTGATCCCATATGCAGATTGCACTTTGCTTCGGCTTTCCTTTGAAATATCCGCGCCGATGATCTCTTCCGGCTTAAAGATCTCATTTCTGATAATGCCTCCCATGATCGCGCCCGCCATATTTCCTGTTCCGATAAATCCTAATTTCATAATCTTATTCTCCTTTTCCATATTTCTATTTTCCTTTTATCTGTCGTCGTTCTATTCAATATTTTCTCTGTTTTATCATTTTTTCAGTTTTTCGTTTTGCTCATTTTTCAATACTTCACCGTAAATTCCCGTTCTTCCTCTAACGGAATCTCTTCAGTATCCATCCATTGAATATCGATGAAACGCCCTTGATTCAAGCCGACAAGCAGTTTATTGATCAGCGCTTCTCTTCCCTGAACTTCCATTGTCACAGTTTGATCCCAGTCGTTGCGAACCCAGCCTGTCAATTCCAAAGACTGCGCGAGATATTTTGCCGTATAACGAAATCCGACGCCTTGAACGCGTCCGTGAAAAACGATCCGTTTTCTGATCTCTGCCATATTACCGCCTCCTCAATTTCTGAAAATATATGCTTCAATCATAGAAATGAATTTACGAACCCTTTTCTATTATACTCTAGTTTCATATTAAACCAATAAAAACTTTTTAACAGTGACTATATCACAAATGAAATCATAAAAATCATATTATAGAAACCGCACTAAAAACATATTAAAGTTTTATGCATAATACATAAAACAACAAGTGAATCCCAAAATTTTTCGTGTCATTCTTCCAACTTTATGCTATACTCAAACACAAGACATACGTTCTGACTGCAAAGGCATCCTCCTGAGCAAAAAGGCGCACATATGGAATATCAGAGGGACTCTCCCTCTTTCTTTGTATATCCGCGCGCCTTTTCAGGCGCGCTTTTTACAATGTCTGCAAACGAAAGTCCGAACTTGTCTGAAACCTTGTCAACTGCTTACACTATACGAATTATAACAAGGAGACATACTATGGACACTAGAATCGCTCTTATCGGCGTTCTTCTCGAAACCCGAGAATCCGTCGATAAACTAAACCATCTTCTAAGCGACTACGGAGAATATGTGATCGGAAGAATGGGACTGCCATACAAAGAAAAAGGAATCCATATTATCAGTATCGCCGTAGACGCCCCGAACAATATCATCAGCGCCCTTTCCGGCAAACTCGGAATGCTTCCGGGCGTCAGCACGAAAACGATCTACGGCAAAACAACGTAACTTATTTGTAACAGCTATATGATCCAAACGCCCGCTTATGAGTAAAACAGCGGCGTCAGCCGCGATAAGCACGCAGTACGGTTTTACGAATGGCGCGAACTGAACTGTCACACTTATTTTTCTGCGAGAGGACACGACTATGACCGAAAAAAACGATACAAAACAACTGATTGACCGATTGGAAGCAACCCGTAATCTTTCCAGAGACGAATGGATCCGCCTGATTCAAAACAGAACGGCCGATGATGCAGACTATTTATTTGAACGGGCACAGGCCGTCCGCACACGCCATTATGGACGCAGCGTATACATCCGCGGACTGATCGAATTTACAAATTATTGTAAAAACGACTGCTTCTACTGCGGAATACGAAAAAGTAACAGAAATGCCAACCGTTACCGTCTGACAAAAGAGCAGATACTCTCCTGCTGTGAGATGGGATATGCTCTCGGCTTTCGGACGTTCGTTCTGCAAGGCGGTGAGGACGGTTCATTTACGGATGACCGGCTGACTGATATTATTTCTTCTATACGAACACGGTGGAGAGCCTGTGCGATCACACTCTCAGTCGGAGAACGTTCTTATGAAAGCTACAAGCGACTTTATGACGCAGGAGCGAATCGCTTTCTTTTAAGACATGAAACATACGATGACACGCATTACGGAAAGCTTCACCCCCCTGCCTTAAGCGCCGCCAGACGAAAGCAATGTCTTTTTGATCTAAAAAAGATCGGCTATCAGGTCGGCACCGGATTTATGGTCGGATCGCCCTATCAGACTTCTGAAAATCTGGCAGACGATATGCTGTTTTTAAAAGAACTCAATCCACAGATGGTCGGGATCGGTCCTTTCATCCCCCATCATGACACCCCGTTTGCAGATCAAAAGGCCGGAAGCGCTGATCTAACGCTGTTTCTGCTCGGATTGATCCGTCTGCTTCTTCCGAAAGTCCTTCTCCCTGCCACGACCGCTCTTGGCACGATTGATTCCGACGGCCGCGAAAAGGGAATTCTTGCCGGAGCGAACGTGATCATGCCGAATCTTTCTCCGCCGCAGGTGAGAGAAAAATATTTACTTTACGACAATAAACTGTGCACCGGTGACGAAGCCGCCGAAAGCCTTCGTTCTTTAAAGCAGAGAATACAAAATATCGGATATGAAATCACAGTTTCCAGAGGAGATTCCCTGAACATATAAAAAGCACTTTCATCCGAAACATTTTCCCTGTCTGAAAGCAGATAAAACGATTTAAAATTCCGAAAAATAATATTAAAAATTAAAAGGAGACTCAACTATGTACGATGTAAATTCAAAACATGCAGATGATTTTATCAATCATGAAGAAATTCTCGAAACGCTCGCCTATGCAGATGAGAATAAAAATAACATGAAACTGATCGATGCGATCATTGAAAAAGCAAAAAAACGAAAAGGGCTGACACATCGGGAAGCATCAGTTCTTCTCGCCTGTTCGGACGAAGAAAAAAACAAAGAGATCTATAAGCTTGCAGAACAGATCAAAAAAGATTTCTACGGAAACAGAATCGTAATGTTTGCTCCTCTTTATCTGTCAAATTATTGTGTCAACGGCTGTACTTACTGCCCGTACCACGCGAAAAACAAACATATTATGAGGAAACAGCTCTCTCAGGAAGAGATCCGAAGAGAAGTCATCGCACTTCAGGACATGGGGCATAAACGGCTTGCTTTGGAAGCAGGCGAAGATCCTGTCCGCAATACGATGGACTATTACTTAGAATCGATCAAAACGATTTACAGCATCAAACATAAAAACGGCGCGATCCGCCGTGTCAATATTAATATTGCGGCTACGACAGTCGATAATTACCGCCTGCTCAAAGAAGCCGGCATCGGAACGTACATCTTGTTTCAGGAAACATACCATAAAGAAAGCTACCTTGAACTGCATCCGACCGGACCAAAACACGACTACAACTATCACACCGAAGCGATGGACCGCGCCATGGAAGGCGGCATAGACGACGTCGGTCTGGGTGTTCTCTTCGGACTGGACAAATACCGCTATGAATTTGCCGGGCTTCTCATGCATGCCGAGCATCTGGAAGCGGCGTTCGGAGTCGGTCCGCACACGATCAGCGTTCCTCGTCTCAAACACGCCGACGATATCGATCCCGATCAGTTTGACAACGGAATCGACGACGATACTTTTGCCAAGATCGTTGCCTGCATCCGAATCGCCGTTCCATATACGGGAATGATTATCTCTACCCGCGAAAACCAGAAAACACGGGAGCGCGTCCTTCATCTTGGAATCTCCCAGATCAGCGGCGGATCACGAACCAGCGTAGGAGGGTACTGTGAACCGGAACCTGAAGATGCCAAATCCGAACAGTTTGACGTCAGCGATACCCGCACACTTGACGAAGTTGTCCGCTGGCTTATGGAAATGGATTACATCCCAAGTTTTTGTACCGCATGTTATCGTGAAGGAAGAACCGGAGATCGGTTTATGTCTCTTTGCAAAAGCGGACAGATCCAAAACTGCTGTCATCCGAACGCTCTCATGACACTGAAAGAATATTTGATGGATTATGCGTCTCCTGAGACAAAGGCAATCGGAGACCGGCTGATCGACAGAGAAGTTCTCAATGTTCCGAATGAGAAAGCGCGTGCCGTCGTTTTGGAAAATCTGAAACTGATCGAGCAGGATAACAGAAGAGATTTTCGTTTCTAAATTTATTTTCTTGTGATATAATGAGCGTTGGCAGACGGAAGCCGCAGTAAAAACCACTTCTGCTTCCTCTGCAAATTTACGATACAGACGAAAGCAGTTTCATCGTTTCGTCTTATGCATGGCAATGAAAAGAGGGAATAACCATGAGCGCACAAAATCTCACCTTGCTGACAGATCTTTACGAACTGACAATGATGCAGGGATATTTTGAATCGCAGGCAAACGAAACGGTCATTTTCGACGTGTTTTTCCGCGAAAATCCAAACAAGGGCGGATACTCTGTCATGGCCGGTTTAGAGCAGGTGATCGAATATATTAAAAACTTGAATTTTTCTTATGAAGACGTAGATTATCTAAGGGGACTCGGACTGTTCAGCGAGGACTTCCTCCACTACTTGAGCGGATTCCACTTCAGCGGCGATATTTATGCCATTCCTGAAGGCAGCGTCATCTTTCCGCGGGAACCGCTCGTGAAAGTGATCGCCCCTATCATGGAAGCGCAGTTAGTCGAAACCGCGATCTTAAACATTATCAACCATCAGTCTTTGATCGCAACAAAGGCTTCCCGCGTTGTCCACGCGGCACAGGGAAACGGCGTGATGGAATTCGGTCTGCGCCGCGCCCAGGGACCTGATGCAGGTCTTTACGGGGCAAGGGCAGCCATGATCGGAGGTTGTGTCGGAACGTCCAATGTTCTCGCGGGAAAAATGTTTGACGTTCCTGTTCTCGGAACACATGCACACAGCTGGATCATGAGTTTTCCTGACGAATATACGGCATTTAAAGAATACGCCAGACTGTATCCTGACGCCTGTACGCTTCTCGTAGACACATACGACACATTAAAATCAGGTGTTCCGAATGCGATCCGTGTATTTCAGGAAATGAAAGATGCCGGAATCCATCCGAAAAGTTACGGAATCCGTCTTGATTCCGGCGATCTTGCCTACCTTTCCAAAAAGGCACGGAAAATGCTCGATGAAGCCGGATTTCCTGACGCAGTTATCGCCGCGTCAAATGATCTGGACGAATTTTTGATCAACGATCTGAAAATTCAGGGAGCTGCCATCACTTCATGGGGCGTCGGAACGAATCTGATCACATCAAAAGACTGTCCGTCATTCGGAGGGGTTTACAAACTTGCCGCCATCCAAAATAAAGACGGGGAATTTGTTCCGAAAATCAAGATTTCCGAAAATATAGAAAAAATCACCAATCCCGGAAACAAAACGATCTATCGCATTTATGATAAAGATACAGGAAAAATCCGCGCCGATCTAATCTGTTTTGCAGATGAAACTTACGATACTTCTGAAGATCTGCTTCTTTTTGATCCGAATTCCACATGGAAAAAGACACGGCTTGAAGGCGGCACATATACAATGAAAGAGATTTTAAAACCGATCTTTATCCGCGGCGAATGTAAATACACTTCTCCGTCCGTAAAAGAGATTGCCTCTTTCTGCGAACAGGAGAAAAATACTCTGTGGGATGAGACAAAGCGTCTCTTTAACCCGCACAAAGTATATGTAGACCTTTCACAAAGACTTTATGATACAAAAACCGAACTGTTAAATAACGTAAACCGATAGGAACAACTCTCTTATGAATCTATATCAGATCGACGACTTAGACGACTTAACCGAAACGTTCCATATTATAATTAATGAAACTAAACGAATATCTGAAAATCAAATAAACAAAAACGAATATCTCGAAATCAAAGGAGTATAAACAATTATGAAAATCATCGTACTCGCCGGAGGACTAAGCACTGAAAGAGACGTTTCTCTTGCTTCTGCCGCCGGCATCTGCCGTACATTAATCGAAAAAGGTCATGACGCTTTTCTTCTTGACGTATTTTTAGGGCTGGAACACGCTCCCGAACATTTGGAAGACGTATTTACCCTTCCCGGTCACGGTCTTGAGATTGCGAAAAACATCAGTTGTGAAGAACCTGATCTTGCCGCTGTAAAAGCATCCCGGCCTGATCAATCCGACTGTTTCTTAGGACCAAACGTCATTGAATTATGTCGTCTGGCAGATATCACATTTCTCGGACTTCACGGCGGTGAAGGAGAAAACGGAAAACTTCAGGCTACTTTTGACCTGCTCGGTATCCGCTACACAGGTCCCGATTCTCTCGGCTGCGCCGTCGCTATGGATAAAGGACTGACAAAACAAGTCTTTCTCCAGGCAGGCATCGACACGCCGGCAGGCGTTACCATTCACAAGAAATCAAAAGACCGCTCTCTTGCTTTAACAGGTCTTTCCCTTCCTGTCGTTATAAAACCATGTTCTGGAGGTTCGAGCATCGGGGTATATATCGTCAGTACAGAAGAAGAATATGCAGAAGCTTTGGAAAAATCCTTTTTCTATGAGGATGAAGTCGTTGTAGAAGAGTATATAAAAGGACGTGAATTTGCATGTGGCGTAATTGACAACGAGGCGCTTCCTCCGATCGAAATCATACCGAAAACAGGATTTTTCGATTATGCGAATAAATATCAGGCGGACGCGACTTTAGAAGTATGCCCTGCGGACATTCCCGAAGAGACAGCTTCCCGGATGATGGAACTTACCGTAAAAGCATTCCGTGCGCTGAAACTCAACGTATACAGCCGCGCCGATTTTCTTCTGGATGAAAAAGGAAATCTTTACTGTCTGGAAATGAACACTCTGCCGGGCATGACCGCAGCCAGCCTGCTGCCGAAAGAAGCGAAAGCGGCAGGAATCGAATACGGCGATCTGTGTGAACTGATCATCAAAAAATCGTTAGAAGCGCGTTATTAATACATGTTGTTTAAGAAAGGCAGGAGCTATCTTATGAAATATATGTCATTACAGGAAATTGCCGCAGCCTGCGGCGGTACATACTACGGCGGATCTGAATTTCTCCCCCGTGAAGTAAGCAGCGTCGTCATCGACAGCCGTAAAGCAGAAAAAGACAGTCTGTTTATCGCGATCCGGGGGGCACGCGTCGACGGACATTCCTTTATTCCGAAAGTAATGGAACAAGGAGCGCTCTGCGCCGTTTCCGAAGAAGATCTCGGAGATGTTCCTTATTCTTATATTAAAGTGGCGTCATGTGAACAGGCTTTAAAAGATATCGCAGAACACTATCGGCGTTCCCTTGATATCAAAGTTGTAGGCATTTCGGGAAGCGTCGGAAAAACGAGCACAAAAGAAATGATCGCCTCTGTCCTGTCACAAAAATATTCGGTTCTGAAAACAGAAGGAAACTTTAACAATGAGATTGGGCTTCCTCTTACTGTTTTCAACCTCCGTAAGGAACATGAAATCGCGGTTCTTGAGATGGGGATCAGCGGCTTCGAAGAGATGACGCGCCTTGCGAAAGTTGCCCGGCCGGACATCTGCGTTCTCACAAATATCGGTGTCGCCCATATGGAAAATCTAGGTTCAAGAGACGGGATCTTAAAAGCAAAAACAGAAATGTTTGCTTATATGAATGAAAACGGAACAATAATCTTAAACGGAGACGATGACAAACTGCGCGGATATTCTCCCGAAAACGGAATCACGCCTGTCTACTTCGGTCTTGATGAAAGCTGCGGTTTTCACGCCGAAAATATTTCCGGCAAAGGTTTAAACGGAACGGACGCACAGTTTTTCACACCAAATTCTTCTTTTACGGCACATATCAACATCCCGGGCGCTCACATGGTGTACAACGCGCTTGCGGCTGCCGCAGTCGGATACGCTCTTGGTATGACAGACAGGGAAATCTGCGCAGGAATCGAAGCAAATGTTCCGATTGCCGGACGCAATAACCTGATCCGTGCGCCCCATTTTACGATCATCGACGACTGCTACAACGCAAACCCTGCTTCTATAAAAGCGTCTCTCGATGTTCTTGCCTTTGCAGATACTCGCAAAGCAGCAATACTCGGAGATATGTTTGAACTCGGAGAAAACGAAAAACAGATGCACCGCGAAGTCGGCATTCACGCCGTCAGAAAAGGCATCGATGTTTTGATCTGCATCGGCAGTTTGATGAAGTCGGCGGCAGACGGAGCGTTGGAATATCTTGAGCAGCAAAAAAACGCAGAACATACCGAAGAGACGCCTTCGTCTTCTGCGCATTTTCCGACTCAGATCTGCCATTTCGCCACAAAGGCAGATTTTCTGCGCGAGGCGAAAGAACTTTTAAAAGAAGGCGATACCGTACTTGTAAAGGCTTCACACGGAATGGAGTTTCCGGAAATCGTCGAATTTTTACAGCAATAATATTATATTTTGATAAAGCATAGGAGAAGGATTATGAAATATCAGGTTCTCGTCCTTGATCTGGACGGCACTTTGACCAATTCAAAAAAGGAAATTACCGCGCCGACAAAACAGGCGCTTCTTGAGATTCAGGAAGCCGGCCGCACTGTCGTTCTTGCCAGCGGGCGGCCGATCAACGGTGTTGCGCCTCTTGCAAAAGAACTTCAGATGGATACTTTCGGCGGATACATGCTCTCCTTTAACGGCGCACGTATTACAAAATGTTCCACAGGCGAGATCATTTACAATAAAACGATCCCAAAAGAAATCATCCGTCCGGTCTGGGAATACGTAAAGACATTTCCGGGACTGGATATCATCTCTTACGATGACACTCATATTTTCTCAGGGATTTGTCCGAACAAATATGTAGAAATAGAATCGGGAATAAACAATATGGAAATTGTTCCAACGGACGACTTTCCATCCGCCCTTGATTTCCCGGTAAATAAGCTGCTCATCTGCGGCGATCCGAAAACACTTGAAACGATGATCGAACCGCTCCGTAAGCAGTACCACGGGCTTTTAAATATCTATCTTTCCGAACCGTTTTTCTTGGAGATCATGCCGAAAAACATTGACAAAGCGCAGTCTCTCCAAAAGCTGTTAAACAGCATCGGTCTGACCGCTAATGAGATGATCTGCTGCGGCGACGGCTTCAACGATCTGTCCATGATCGAATATGCCGGTCTTGGAGTCGCCATGGAAAACGCACAGCCGATCATAAAAGAAACCGCCGACTTCATCACTCGTTCCAATGACGAAGACGGCGTACTCCATGTGATCGATACGTTTATGCGATAAAGAAATCTTTTATATCGGCTCACACATACAATCTGTAAGAGCTGTCACGATACTTTTTCAGGAAAAGAAAAGTTCCATCACTTCCTGTGCCGGCATTTCTTTTCCTGTAAACAGTTCAAACGCCGCAGCTCCCTGCCAGAGCAGCATCCCGATTCCTCCGACTGCGGCTTTACAGCCTGCCTCTTTTGCTTTTTTTATAAGCAGCGTCTCTCTCGGATTATACACGACGTCCGCAACAGCCAGATCTTTATGAAGTAATTCTTCCGGAACGGGAAGCACGTTTTCCAAAGGACTCATTCCGGCGCGTGTTGCATTGATCAAAAGATCGCTTCCGGCGATAGCTTCTCCTAATTTTTTCTCATCATCAATATCTTCAATATAGATTTTTTTCATCGACGGTACTGCTTTTTTAATCTTTTCTACCGTTTTTTCTCCGTTTGCGAAAAATTCATCCTTCCGGTTAAATATCGCAATCTCTGACGCTTTATCAAGCGCCGCCTGTACTGCGATCGCAGTCGCCGCTCCGCCTGTACCAAGCAAAACGATCTTCTTTCCCTCTATCCCGACTCCATGTTCCTTCAGATTGCGGACAAATCCGATCCCGTCTGTAATATGCCCTGTCATCGTTCCGTCCTCTTCCACAACGACGGTGTTACACGCTCCGACAAGTTCCGCCGCAGGGGACAATCTGTCTACAAGCTGTGCCGCCGCGGTTTTGTTCGGCATCGTTATGTTAAAACCGCCTACGTTTAATGTGCGGAATGCGTCAATCGCATCTTTTGTTTTCTCCAGCGGTATGTCAAACGCAAGATACGCCGCATCGATCCCTAGCTTTTCAAAACTGTAGTTGTACATAGCCGGAGACCCCGAATGACCTACCGGTGAACCGATCAGCGCGTAAAGCCTTGTATGTCCGTTAATTCTTCTTTCCATCTTTTCTCCCTCCATGATCATGCGCTCTCAAAACAGGCGCACTGCAAATATGGATACAGTATATCACAACTTTTCGTTTACTTCAACACTTTAAAGCGTGAATAAAATTCATTAAAATAAAAATCGAATTAAAATGCATACATTTATCCCGTGTCACCCCATGTTACTAACGCGTTGTCGTTTTGTCTTAATGAATTGCCCCTTTTAAAAAAATGTGCTATCTTATTCCAAAAGAAAGGAGATTTTACGAAAATATGAAAAACAGTTTTTCTTTTCTCGCAAAACATATTTCATGGAAATACATTGTACTTATCTTAATCCTTATTTATATTATCCTCCTTACTGTTCCTTATCTGCCGCATAAAACTGTATCGGAAGAATACAAAGAAAAAGATGCGGCAGCCGAATATTATTCCGACACATCCGGGACAGAGCGCATCGCCTACATCACTGATAATAACGACGCTCTTTTGTATCGGCTCGGTATGATCGAAGAAGCAGAAAAATCCATCATTTTATCGACCTTTGATTTTAACGATGATGAGGCGGGGCAGGATATTCTTTCCGCCTTACTAAACGCCGCGGACCGGGGCGTCGATATCCGTGTTATCGTCGATGGAATCAGCGGATTTATGGATGTACAGCACAATCCGTGGTTTCTTGCTTTAGACGCTCATAAAAACGCTCAGGTCCGCATTTATAATCCTGTGAATTTTTTGAAACCATGGGATATGCAGGCCCGCCTTCATGACAAATATCTGATCATCGATGACCAGATGTATACACTTGGCGGACGCAACACAACAAACCTGTTTCTCGGAGATTATTCAAAAGGAAAAAACATCGACAAGGAGCTGTTTGTTTACGAAACAGATCCGGGCAAAAATATGCAAAACACTTCTATGTCCCAGCTTCAGACTTATTTTGATTCCATATGGGATTCTTCTGACAGCAAACCGTGCCGTGGCTCAAGAAACGGAAAAAAGACGGTCGAAAAAACAGAAGCTCTGAAAAAACATTACAAAGAGCTACAGAAAAAATATCCTGCCGCATACGAAAAACAAAACTGGGAAGAACTGACATTTGAGACAAATAAGATCACTCTTTTGAGCAATCCGATCGAATCAGAAAACAAAGAACCGTGGATGTGGTACTCTCTTCACCGGCTTATGATGTCCGGAAAACAGGCGACGATCTACACCCCTTACATTATATGCGGCAGGGAAATGTACGACGATCTTTCTCAGCTCACAGATAATAACGTCTCTGTCGAGATCATTACAAATGATGTCGCAAAAGGCGCCAATCCGTGGGGCTGTACAGATTACTTAAATGAAAAAGAAAAGATATGGAGAACCGGTGTGAAAGTTTACGAATATATGGCTCCCCATTCCTGCCATACGAAAGCCGTTCTCATAGATGACCGCATGAGTATCGTCGGTTCTTACAATCTTGACATGCGAAGCACATATCTTGATACCGAATTAATGCTTGCCGTCGATTCAACCGAATTAAACGCAATTATACGAAAAGAAGCCGAACATGATAAAACCTTTTCAAAAACGATGGCAAACGGAAAATATACCTACGGGGAAAATTACAAAACAAAAGAATTAAGCACCGGAAAGAAATTATTCTACGCAACATTAAGACAAATTATCAAACCGCTCCGAAGATTCTTATAGACAACTTTATTAAAAACTCTTTATAGACAAAACTTTTATGATTAAATTTTTACAGCCGAATTTCTTATGATCGATATCTTCTCTGATCGGATTTATCTGCACGGAAACGAGAATCACAAATCAGGCATCCCTTGTACCTTCCCGAGAACTGTTCCCATGCAGATAAACCGGTCTTTCGGCTTTACTACTACATCCTGTTCCAATACGTTCAATGCTTTCAGCTTTTTCTCTTCATTTTCCTGATATAATAATCTCAAATAATAAACTTCATTTACTAAGAAAATTCCTATTTCATTTTGACCTGCTTTTTTTTCGGTCAATGCGATCACATCCCCGTTCCGAAAAACAGGCTCGTATCTGTCTGTCTGAAGCTGCAGGCAAAATTCCATGCCGTCTATCATATTCTCCTTGCGTACACGGAATTCAAAATATTCTGCTCTTTTTTTACAAATCGCATCAATCCCTCCTCCCATATCTTTCATACACGGAAAAGAAATCCATTCTTCCTGCTGCATTCTCGAATACTCTTCTTCGATCACCATACGAACAAGTTTTTTCCCGCTGCTCGTCAACTGCCTGTACTTTTCAAGAGCATATATCTCATCCTGTGTGATCGCTCTTTTACATGCGATGGCAATCTCTCTGTTTCTTACATACTCTTCATAAAAGTAATTCGCATCTACTTCAAGCGTGATCATCAGCGCAACAAAAATATCCGGTTTCGGATAGCTGATTCCATTCTCATAATTTGCAATAGCAGACGGTGTAACCTGCACCGCTTCGGCAAGCTGTACTCTTGACATGTTTAACTCCTGACGTCGCTTACGAATCTTATTTCCGATCATCGTCATGATTTTAACCCTCTCTTCACCACATATTATTCAAAGTATATTACAAGTTTCCTGTAAAAGCAATCGCTTTTTCAAGATTATTGTAGTTTCTCATTGACATTTTATTAAATCTGTCGTAAACTGATGTAGAAATAGCCGTAAAATTGGTATATTTTCTTAATATGAATCAATTTTCTTAGGTAATATTAACAACTAGAATCGAGGGGCATGATGAAAGATTATGTAATAGATGTACTGATGAACATCGGAGTTCCGGCAGGAATCAAAGGTTTTACTTATATTTGCGACGCAATAGAATTATTTAATACCGATCCATACTATCCTGACGGAAAGATATCAGCACTCTATATCGATATCGCTAAAAAATATCACACAACACCATCAAGAGTAGAGCGTTCCATACGACACGCTTTCGATATTGCACTTACAAAAGGTGATCCTGATATGGTATCCCGCTATCTGGATCTGACAAACAGACAGAACTCCACGCTATTGCGGACACTCTATCTTCGAATCGGGCAAGAACGCCGCAGACATCAGGCAGAACGGCGTCATCAGCAATGCAACCCACAAACTTGTACCTCACAGACTTGTGAGTTTAAAGCACAGATATATATGGAAGCAATGAAAACCTTATCCGAAGAGATCGAATCTTTGTTTAATCGCACTCTTGCTTCTGTAAGAGATGATATTCATCCGACAGACGACGGACAAAGTGAACGGAGCTGTTCCGGATTTCCAAAATCTTTAAAATCTTAAAGACTCGGCTCTTTCTTATTTTATTTTTATCATCTTTGAAAACAGCTCCGCAAAACAACATATGTTTGGATTTCACTTGGTTTTACCTCGCTTTTCATATATAATATTAGGCGTTTCATAAACGCCTAATACCGAAAATTATTGAAAGGAGATGGTTCTATGTCTACCAACATTCAGAAAAACCAGATTACAGAAGGCATTATTTGGCGGCAGCTTCTACTTTTCTTCTTTCCCATTTTACTCGGGACTTTCTTTCAACAGCTATACAACACGATTGACAGTGTTATCGTCGGTCAATTCGTCGGAAAAGAAGCTCTCGCCGCAGTAGGAGGTTCTTCTGCTCAGATCGTTGCTTTTGTAGTCGGATTTTTTACCGGGCTTTCTTCCGGGGCATCCGTAACGATTGCACAATTTTTCGGTGCGAAAGACTCCCGCTCTGCAAATAAAGGTCTTCACACAGCTTACGCGATCGCCGCTTTCGGAGGTTTGATCCTTACCGTATCAGGAATAATTCTGACTCCGTTTCTTTTAGAGATGATGAATACGCCTGCCGATATTGTAGCAGATTCCGCCGTTTACTTAAGGATCTACTTTGCCGGAATCATTTTCGTCCTCATTTACAACATGGGATCGGCAATACTGCGCGCCACCGGAGATTCCAAACGTCCGCTCTATTATTTGATCGTCTGCTGCATCATCAACATCGTGCTTGACGTTTTATTCGTTATCGTATTCCATATGGGTGTTATGGGAGTTGCCGTTGCCACCCTCATCGCACAGGCTGTAAGCGCCGTACTTGTCACTTTAAAACTGATGCGCTCTGAAGGCATATTAAAACTTTCCGTCAAACAGATCCGTTTCCACGGTTCGATTTTGAAAATGCAGTTAAAACTCGGACTGCCGACCGGATTTGAAGCGATCCTGTTCTCTATTACAAATATTGCCATTCAATCTGCTGTCAACACTTTCGGCACGGATACAACCGCCGCATGGTCAGCCTACGGAAAACTGGACGCAATTTTTTGGATGGTCAGCACTGCGTTCGGAATTGCGATCACAACATTCGTAGGGCAAAACTACGGCGCCGGAAAAATGGATCGAGTACGCAAAAGTACCCGCGTATGCCTTCTTATGGATTTTATTGTTTCCGCCGTACTTGTTGTCTTTCTGATCGCCGCACGATTCCTTTTATTCCGGTTATTTACAAACGACAGTCATGTAATTGAAATCGGATGCGACATGCTCGTTCTGATCACGCCATGGTACATTGTATATGTCTTTATCGAAGTTATCGCCGGAGCGCTGCGCGGAGTCGGAAACGTCGTCGTTCCGGTAGTCATTACTCTGCTTGGCGTCTGCGTCCTTCGCATCGCATGGCTTGCCGCCGTGCTGAAAATCTCACCGACGATATCGGCGATTATTTTAAGCTATCCGGTAACATGGGTTATCACAGCGCTTGCATTTATCATCTACTATATATACATAACCCATAAAACTATCGCCGGAAGTTCTAAAAAGCATGTTCCAAAATTGTAAGCAGCCGATAAAATCTTAGATAGACCCGGACTTGGACTATCTGCGCTGCGAGAGTAAAAAAGCAAAAAATTACCCGAATCATCATAAAGTAATATACTCACATAAGAAACGGGTGATTTTTTGCTTTTCTGCATTCTTCTGTATAATAATCAAAATTATATTGTCTTTTTCGGAAATTTCAAACAGGCTTTAAACTGATCGCAGTCGATCAATATATCAAATTCTCCCCCGAGCGCTTTGGCATAAGTACTTACGATCGCCAGTCCAAGTCCGTTTCCGTCTCCGGTTCTTGCCTTATCTCCTCTTGCAAACCTTTCGATAATATCTTCTTTTGTAAAATCCATCGGATATCCCGATGTGTTTGTTACTTCCAGCCATACTTCCTCTTTTCCTTCCGACTGCAAAAGCTTCGTTTTCACAAAGACACGCGTTCCCTTTGCAGAATATTTCAACGCATTTTCAATCAGATTCTGGCAGATTCTGTAAAAATAAGAATTGTCCGATATAAGCTGTGTATCTTCTTTTGTCAGATCGGTAACAAATTCCAAATGACTTTCTTTTATCCTGTCATCCATATCCGCAAAGATCTGTTCGATCATCCGATTTACCTCGAACGGCTCCGGATGCAGCTCTACATTTCCGCTGCTTGCTTTTGCAAGATTAAATAAACTGTTGATCATTTCTTTTAGTTTCTCTGCCCGCTCTGAAATCACATCCACATAATCGCGGACAATATCGCTTAATTCTTCCCTCTTGATCAGTTCAATATAGCCGACCATCGACGTAAGCGGCGTTTTCAGATCATGGGAAACATTTGTAATAAGATCTACTCTGAGCTGATCGCTGCGCGATACTTTTTCAAGACTCTTTCGCTCGATCTCTAGCGCTTCTTTGATCCTGTTTTGATTTATCTTTTCAAAATTACACATGATCATGTCTAACTGTTTCTTTTTAAAGTGATTCATCACCGCTCCGGCAAGCACAAACTGAACGAGCGCCGATAAAATCATGACATAACCCGATGCATAATTGTATTGCCATCCTGTTCCTATATACATTCCGCCGTTCATTAAGTACGACATATACCACAAAGCGATCAAAAGAGCTGTTCCGCCTATCCACTGCAGTCTGCGATTCCTGATTTTCCACCTGTTCTGCCATTTCACATACGCATCCTTTTCTCCCGGATCCCATTCACGGAATTTCCTCATAATGAGAAATGCGGTCAGTATCATCTGCCCTGCTCCAAATAAAGCATTTCCCAATATCCCGAAAAACAATGATTCTCCGGTCGGATGGTACGTACGGTACACTACAACACTATACCAGAATGCGATTCCAAACCCTGCCAGCACAAAACAAAATAGTTTCACTGCAATCCCTGTACTGCTAAGCCAGCATTTCTCTAAAAAACTTTTCGCCTTTGACTTAATATTTTTCCATTTTGTATCCAATACCCCACACCACCTTTACATATCTTGGTTTCTTTGCATCAATCTCAATTTTCTCCCGAATGTGTCTGATATGAACCATTACCGTGTTTTCCACTGTATAGTTTGCCGATTCCTGCCAGACATTTTCATAAATCTGCTCCGAAGAAAACACCTGCCCCGGATGTTCCATCAAAAGTTCTAAAATTTTATACTCCGTAGCCGTCAGCCTCACTTCCTCCCCTTCCACAAGTACGATCCGCTGTTTTTTGTCAAGTACAAGGCCTCCGTTTATGATCTGATCATCATTTTCCTTCGGAAGCTCGCCTCCCCACGCCCTGTATCTCCTCAAATGCGCTTTCACGCGAGCCATCAACTCCGCCGGATTATAGGGCTTTTCCACATAATCGTCCGCACCAAGCACAAGTCCCGATACCTTATCACTTTCCTCCGTCTTTGCCGAAAGAATAATAACCGGAATCCTGTATTTCTCCCGAAGCTTCATAAGAGCAGACAAGCCATTTAACCGTGGCATCATAACATCAAGCAGAATTAAATCTACCGGATTCTGCTCAAGCAAGTTTAACGCTTCCATTCCATCATACGCCGGAATCACCCGGTATCCTTCGTATTTTAAAAGTTCACTGATCGAATATACAATTTCTTTGTTGTCATCAACAACCATGACAACCTCTCCCATATTCATTTCCTCTGCCATCATTCTCTCCTCTCGTTTTCCTTTATCTGATATAAACAGTACACTTCCACTGTTAAAAAAACCTCGATGTAATTCTTAAATTTTTCTTATAAAAGGCCGTCGGGAATTTCCTTTCATACATTTCCTTTCCAAGCAGTGGATCGCCGGTATAATCCGCCACTTTTTGTGGCGGCAAGCCGAGCAATCGGCTTGGATTGCACAACGTGCAATCATTATACCACAAACGATAACAGGCGATCCGGAAATTTCTTTATTTCCGAACCGCCTGTCATCTTTACACATGTGAATTTTATTTTATTCCGCCGCAATCTGCTTTACCTTACCGAGTCCCTTTGCCACGGCAGGAATGCAAATGATCACGAGCGTGATCGCCGCTTCCGCCAAAAGAAAGCTATAATTATATGCAATCGGATAGATCGCTGTCAATGATTTCGGGAAGTTATCGGGCATGTAATCCATCCAATACAAATATCCCCCAAGTGCGTGAAACGCACCTCTTGCCAAAACTGCCGCGATATAACCTTTAAGCAGTCCGTGCTTCTTTTTTGCAAAAAATCCTGCCACACCAAGAGCTGCAAATGCCAGAATATAATCACAGCACACTTGGAAAAAAGAAAGTACATACGGTTCCTGTATAAACTGCAGGATTCCATAAGCAAGACCTACCAAAACTCCTGTTCCGACACCGTACCAGTTTGCCACAAGTACAATAAACAGCATGCTGCATAATGTCACACTGCCTCCCCATGGCATCTGAAAAATCTTTACATAAGACGTAACAAACGCCAGGGCCATTGCAGCCGCACAAAATACTAGCTGCTTTGTCGTCATTTTTTGACGCTTAGATCTCTTTCCCGCGAAAAATACTGCCGCCAGAAAAAGTACGATCCCGACGGATATCGTGACAACATATCCCGCAGTTGTCAGCCCGCCTTCTGCATTTACAAGTAAATCAAACATAAAAAAACCTCCTGTTCTCAGATTGAAAACAAAAGGTATAAACACTCATAACATAATCCCTACGTTGGCATTATCCAAATCAGGTTATGGGTCGAAGTTCCCAACTTCCTCTCAGCCTGTAACACAAGCTCCCCTTGTCATCAATCTATATGTAATTTTTTAGTAACAGTTTAGCCATACAGTGTGTGTGAAGCACAAAACATGCCTGCATGTTTTTGCAAGCGGACATCTGTATGTGCTAAGCGCCTATTTATGAGTAAAACAGTGGCGTCAGCCACAATAAGCACACAGTGCGGTTTTACGAATGGCGTGGGATAAACCGTTACCTCTTTGACCGTATCCATAATAACCTCTTTGACAAAAAATGTCAAGAAATTTGAACAATCATCCTGTCCGGCCTTTTATATGGACATCGCTGTGCCCCCATCAGTCCTTCTCCGCTATTTCTTTTAACTGTCGATACACATAAGATACCGGAAGTCCGACCACGTTATAATAATCTCCGTCAATCCGTTCGATATAAGCTGCAAACTGCCCCTGTATACCATACGCTCCGGCTTTGTCAAGAGGTTCTCCTGTTGCGGCATATTCCCGAATCTCTTCGTCACTCATAGGATTGACAAAAACTTCCGTTTCAACTGCATGAACAACCGACTTTCTTTTTCCCTCATCGTCATAATCCAAAATTGCCACGCCTGTATACACTTTGTGACTTCTTCCCTGCAGACTTCGGATCATACGGACGGCATCTGCCTCATCTTTCGGTTTCCCTAAAATACTTCCGTCTGACACAACGATCGTATCCGCTCCGATCACAATCGTATCCAACAGTACATTATTTTTCTTATCAAAACTTATCTGCTTCACCTGCTCTTGTTTTTCCCGTAAATCATCCGCAACATTTTCCGCCTTTGAAAGCGCAAGCTCTTTTACAATCTCTTCGGGGATCAGACTATGATAAACTTCTTCTTTGTCACTGACTCTTACTTCAAATGAAATTCCGATCTGCTCAAGGAGCTCCCGCCTTCTCGGGGAAGCCGACCCAAGAATAATTCTTTTCTTTGTCTGCATTTTCACTTCTCTGCTTTCTTCTATTTATTTTATTTACTCCAAGTATACAACAACCAATGTATATGTGTACACAAAGAATGTCACCCTTTGTAAAAAACATACTTTACATAAATTATTTCATTGAGCAGTCCTGGCTTTTTTAATACGTTGCAGCTTATTTTTTATACGAAGAATTGCCGCTCGGATCAAAAACAAATCACACCACAAATGAACATATAGACGGTATGTCGGATATCTCACAGAAATATGTTTCTCACCACGATAAAATTCGGTCACGACACCAAGTATCCACTCCTCCGGCACATTCTCTTTCCACCAGCGATTGTCCCCACAGATGATATATCCTTCCTTTTTCACATGCAGGATACGATGCAGCACATATTTTCCGTCCGGTCTCCGATAAAGCGGAAGGTCATATCGTTTTAATCTTCCATGAACCGGTTCTATAATAATTGTATCCCTTCGATTACGCAGCATCGGTTCCATGCTGTCTCCGACGGTTGTGGAGACACAGGTTTTCCCCGATCGAAGTTCTTCTTCTAAAGATGTATTGCGCATAACGTCTCCTCTATAAAATCTATCTTTCACTACAGATAATTTTATAAAAACATCCTTGACAGATCTTTATAATCTGCCAAGGATGTTTTCCATCTAATGAAAATAACTTTAGTTATGGAGTTTCTGGCCCCCACTCATCAGTATCCTCGCCGCCTCCAATATTTCCTTCAGTACCGCCATCATTAACAAAAGATGTTGTAATAATATCCTCTGTTCCAAATCTTACAACTTCTAATTCCGGCTCTAAAAATGTTTTTCTCACTTCTATTCCTCCTGCCTTCTCTTCTTATCGAATTGTATATTGCGCCATGTCGCTATATACAGTATGTTGCTCACCACTATTGTCCTGATATGTTACATATCCTCTTGCATACCAAGTTGTTGTTCTGCTCGTTTTTAAATACTGTGTGAAGTTTGCCAAATATAAATCTGTATTTACACCATATTTTTTCAAACGGGTAGTTGCTGTTGTATCTAATGTCAATTCTTGTTGTACTTCCTGAATTGCTGCATAGCCTGTACTGTCAGTCGCCACAACACCGGCTCTTATAACGTTACAGCCTGTGTCTGCCGGAACAGAATATTTTGATAAAAACTTCACTCTTCCATTTGCATAGGACACATCGCACAAAACCGAAACTTCTTTTTGCACTTCTTCTGCTTCTTCAATATAAACTGATGTCACAGCTATGTCTTTATATACTGTAAATGTATAAGATTCATTGTAACAGATCGGTTTTTCATTCACAGTCCAGTGTGAAAACTTCTTTCCTTCAGGAGCCTGTGCTGTTACAACTCTTACCTGTTCTCCGATTTCACAGTATTTTGTTTCTGTGTTTCCGTTGTTGTTGATCGTAACAACCGCCTTTAACTGCAATCCTTCGATCGACGTCTTCAAAGATTCAACAATCAATTTCACCTCTTCTACTGAAAGAGCTGTATTGTCTTTCGCTGCTTTTGCATCTGCAAGATCGTCTTCAAGCGCTTTTCTCGTTGCTTCCGTATATTTCTCCGCAAAATTTTCTTCCTTCATCCTGCTTTCTGCCGCAGCAATCGCTTCTTCTAACGCCGTATCGTCGCGGGTAACCGTAACAATACACTGTGCCGTTATATTAGGATAATTCACAGAACTTACTTTAATTGTTGCATTTCCCGCTTTATGAGCTGTGACAACTCCGCCGTCAACAGTAGCGACTTCCTCATTATCAGATTCCCATAAAACTTCTTGATCTGTCGCGTCTTCCGGGGTGATCGCTGCCTGCAGCGTCGCCGTCTTCTGCTCTTCCGTTCCTCCGACTTTCAAAGCCAATGCATCCTGATCTAATGTTATTCCCGTAACTGCGATTTCTACAGTTTCATATAATTTTGCATTTGCCCAACACGTATGTAGTTTCCCGCCATTTCCGTTGTTCCATGCGCTTGCAGGGCACTCTAGCTTCATATGAGTCGTTCCTTCCGGTAATTTCACACGAATACTTCGCAATCCACCGTTTGCCGAAAGATCTTCTGCATAATACTGCTGTGTATAATTACTTCCGTCTGTACTTGTAGAAACTTTAAATTTCGCTTTCACATTTGCAAAAACACCGCCGTCTGACGCAATCTGATGATTCTCGACACCGATGTCGGCAGAAAACATCTTGTAGCCTGTCACATCATATACAATCGAAGACGGCTCATGTGCACCTATGCCTTTTGTATATGTATTTATTGTAGACGTATCTTTCTTGATTGCTATCAACCTGTTTCCATCCGGACACAGATCTTTCTTAACTCCACCCCATGCAGTATTTCCGGACAAGTGCGTTAAATCCGACACATAAACTCCTGTTCCCAATTCATCCTGAAATTCCATTTTGAACTGTTCCAACTGTTGGAAAACAGCCTCAAGTTCTTCTTTTGTCGTGCTTTCCTGCGCTAACTTTGCTTCTGCCTCTGCCTTAATCGGATCAAATTTTGCTCTGGAATATACTTTACCCGAATCTGCGTTTCCGCTAAGCACGTTCAACTCCATCTGTGATTCCATCTGTGCAAGTTTTTCTCGTATTCTGATTTTTAAAGCTTCTGTTTCCGCATCTTTTTTTACCGGAGTCAATATACTGATTTCTGCCGCCGATATATGCTGATTGGGAGCGCTTCCATCCGTATGAATGACAGTAAGTTTTACTTTTTTGACATTCTCAACTTCTGCATCAAATACAAATTCCTTTTCGGATTTATTCTCTGCCGACCAATTAGCTCCCGGATTGTTATAACTAATATGTAAGTTATTTCCTACATTTTCCCAATTTTCAGTTCCGTCTTTCTGAACCGAAACACTAAATTCTGTCACTGTTCCGTTTCCAAACGCGTCCTGCCTCGGAAGATAAGTAATCCCCTGAATGCTCTGCGCATTCTGAAGTTCTACTGTTATCGTATTGTTGCCTGTCAGAGCGCCGTCTTCCCTGTTCGGCTGATTATCTCCGCTATAACACGAATGATAATAAGACGTAATCACTCCGTCTGTCGCATTGACTGCATGTCCCGTTCCGGGCGATGCCGCGCCTTCACCTGTACTTGATTCATTATCCGCCTCCGTATCCGCTGTTGTCGTCAGCTCTGTATAAGGCACTTTCTTATACCCCGATTCACTGACTTCTTCATTCCATACCCAATCAGCGCTTGCCTGTACGTTCACCGGAAATGCGCTTCCTGTAATAACCATCGCTCCAGCGCATAATAAAGCGAATGTCTGTTTCATTTTCATAATCTTATCCACCTCTTCCTTTTTTCTATACTTGCAATCCATAATTCAACGGTCTGCAGAAATATTCATATATTGCTTTTCTTCCCTCACCTCCCGGTTCCCTTATAATTATCGAAATCTCTGTTCCGACTCGAATGATAAATGATGTTATATCTTTATAATTTTACCCCCTCCCCGTATTTTTCTGTCAATATGTTTTGTGTATTTTTTTTCTAAGATTTCTTTTATATCTTACTTTTTTTGTGCATTTTTACTCGATTTTGCCATTATTTACATTTTCAGATTCCCCACCCTTCTTCCTTCCCACAGATTTTTATATCAATTTTTCTAATAGCAAAACAGATAATATATTATTGTTTCTCATTTACAGATATGCTATGATAATTCCACTCACAGAAATTCTTTCTGTGAAAAATACCGGCAGCTTCACCGGTCTGAGGAATTCCCTCAAAATTACCCGATACAATACAACAACAGTTTTTGCATGGATAGTCTTGTAGAACAGCTCTTTTTTTCGTATACTGATTCTAAATAAAAGAAACTCGTTTTTCTAAAATCCTTTTAAAAATCACGAGCAAAAGGCGTTTCAGAAAAGAGTTTTCTTGTTCTATAGGACTCATTCATGCACATGAAAGGAGAGCCTATGGCAGGAAAAGAAAACAGAGAAATTAAA
>ERZ1673736.1200-NODE-1200-length-35921-cov-18.060196_pt1 | contig 35921 bp, 28 predicted proteins | sample MGYA00580212_ERZ1673736 | MGnify/ENA primary metagenome ERZ1673736 (study PRJEB41218, sample SAMN15661752) | gut metagenome | host: Homo sapiens | place: Canada: London | collected 2015-08-20/2019-03-30 | study: EMG produced TPA metagenomics assembly of...
AGGTTTTAATCCGTGGCTTAGCACTACTTTTTTAACTCAACTCCGAAAGACAGGTCCTATTCTAATATGAATCTTCTCTTCCGTCAAGCTTCCTGCCCTATTTTGTTAACTAAATTTTACAATTTTGTGTCATATCCGTCAATTTATCCTCCGGATCCATGCATAGAAAACATATTGTTTTTATATTTATGCACAATTTCTGCATTTTCCTGCTCTCAGACCTTGCCGAAGCGAGATTTCTATATTATAATGTAGCCACACACACATTCGTATTTAAACATGAATATTTATCTATTTTCAGGAGGATTATACCATGGGATTTGAATATGTCAGCAAGCTTCCAACTCCAGATGAGATCAGGGCGCAGTTTCCGCTGGCCCCGGCTCTGGCAGCAGAAAAAGCAAAAAAAGACGAGGCCATTAAGGACGTGTTTACAGGAAAAAGCGATAAATTTCTCGTTATCATCGGCCCCTGCTCCGCTGATCGGGAGGACTCTGTCTGCGAGTACGTATCCCGCCTGGCCAAGGTACAGGAAAAAGTAAAGGACAAGCTGATTCTGATTCCCAGAATCTACACCAACAAGCCAAGAACTACTGGAGACGGCTACAAGGGCCTGCTCCATCAGCCCAACCCGGAACAGAAGCCCAATCTCTATGAGGGCCTCATTGCCATCAGAAAGCTTCACATGCGGGTAATCGAGGAAACCGGCTTCTCCACAGCTGACGAGATGCTTTATCCGGAAAACTTAACGTATCTTTCCGACGTTATGTCCTACATCGCCGTAGGCGCCCGCTCTGTAGAGAATCAGCAGCACCGCCTTGTATCCAGCGGCATCGACGTGCCCGTGGGCATGAAAAACCCCACCAGCGGTGCTCTCTCCGTTATGCTCAACGCAGTTCACGCTGCCCAGCACGGCCACGAGTTTATCTACAGAAGCTGGGAGGTAAAGACAGAGGGAAATCCTCTGACTCACTGCATTCTGCGCGGCGCTGTCAATAAACATGACCAGTGCCTGCCCAACTACCATTACGAGGATCTGAAGCTGCTCCACGAACTCTATGCAGAGAGAAATCTGAAGAATCCTGCCTGCATCGTGGACGCGAACCATTCCAACTCCAACAAGCAGTATATGGAGCAGATTCGTATTGTTAAGGAAGTACTCCATTCCCGCCGCCACTCCTCTGATATCCGCGACTTTGTGAAGGGCGTGATGATTGAGAGCTACTTAGAGCCGGGATCACAGAAGGTGGGCGAACACTGCTATGGAAAATCCATCACAGATCCCTGCCTGGGATGGGATGATTCTGAACGCCTTCTCTATGAGATCGCCGAGGGAATCTAACTATCTGAATCAAACATTCAATATCTACAAAAGGCCGCTTTTCCGTCCAGTGACGGAAAGGCGGTTTTTGTTTTATGAAAGCTCTTCTTTTCTCCCTTATTTCACCGGACTGTCAAAAAGTACATCCCTGCATATAGTATAGTAAAACAACCTGAAAAGGACAAATCTTATGTGTTATCAATGTAATGAAACCCCTTATTCCTGCGGCCATCCATGTCCGCCTTCCTGCTTTCCTCCCCCGTTTCCACCGGCAGACTGCCCTTCTCCAGTTGCCATAGGCCAGACAATCACTGGACAGCCTGGAACCGCCGCCGCCGTGTACAACAGCGGTACTCTCTGCCGCCCGGTTCTAAATTTTACGATTCCACAGGGCGGTACCGGCCCGGAAGGCCCTGCCGGACCTCAGGGGCCTGTAGGGCCAGAAGGACCTCAGGGCGCAGCCGGAGCTGACGGCGCACAGGGAATTCAGGGGCCGATGGGGCCTCAGGGAAGCCAGGGGCCTGCCGGACCGACTGGAGCGGCTGGGCCTGCCGGAGCAACCGGACCTGTCGGAGCAACCGGACCTGCGGGACCAACCGGGCCGATGGGAGCGACTGGGCCTGCCGGAGCAACCGGACCTGCGGGACCAACCGGGCCGATGGGATTAACCGGACCTATCGGAGCGACCGGGCCGATGGGACCTGCCGGTTCTACCGGAGCAACCGGGCCTGCCGGGCCAACTGGGCCAATGGGATTAACCGGACCTGCCGGAGCAACTGGACCTGCTGGAGCTACTGGACCAATTGGACCGACCGGGCTAACCGGAGCAACTGGACCTGCTGGACCGACTGGGCCGATGGGATTAACCGGACCTGCTGGTGCGACCGGGCCGACCGGACCGATGGGGCCTGCCGGTTCTGCTCCAGCCGCAGAGCTTCTTCACTCCGTCCATGTTCCTGCACAGGAACCGGAGGACGCCGGACTGCCTCTGATTTTTAATACAAACCCGGTTCAGGCCGGAACCTCCATCACCCACACCGCAGGTACCGGCGTCTTCTCTATTGTCAGACCTGGTATCTACCAGATCCTCTACTCAGTCACAGCCACAGATGCGGCCGCCCACAAGACTGTGACTGTGGAGCTTCGAAACACCGGCGTCTCCATTCCAGGCAGCCGCACTTCCGGAAGCACGCCTATGAGTACAGGCACTGCCTCCCTGTCTGCGTCCATCATTCTGAACGTAACCGGCACGGCGTCCATTTCCCTAGTACCTGTCACTGCCGACAGTACCTTTACCAACGCATCCATCCAGCTTATCAGGCTGGGAAATGCAGTCTGATCATCCAAACTTTCGTTTTAGCAGAAAGCAGCTCTTCTCTGTGAACGAAAAAATCCCTGCACCTTTCGGTGCAGGGACTCTTTCGTTAGGATTTTCGGAATTTCAAAAAGCTTAAAAGGTTTTATTACTTTTGTATCGTGCATTTATTATGGTTTTAGTATAGCACGGTTCTCCCGAAAATGTTTGTATACTCTTTGAATAAATTATGAAGATTTTCTTAAGATCGCATCTTCCAGTGCAATAAAAACTGCGTTTCCTGCATTATAGGCATTTCAGAGGCCCCTATTTCACATTTTGAAATAAATCGCAGAAGTCAAAGGTGGCAAAGTAATCCCTGGGAGTCTCTGCCCGGCGGATCATCTGTACTGATTTGTCTTCCTTTAACAGAAGCTCTGCAGAGCGAAGCTTTCCATTATAATTATATCCCATTGAGAAGCCGTGGGCTCCCGTGTCATGAATCACCAGCAGATCTCCCATGTCAATCTTCGGAAGCATCCTGTCAATGGCAAACTTGTCATTATTCTCGCAGAGAGAGCCTGCAATATCATATTTATGATCGCAGGGCGCGTCCTCCTTCCCCATGACAGTAATATGGTGGTATGCGCCGTACATCGCCGGGCGCATGAGATTTACCGCGCAGGCGTCCACTCCGATGTATTCCTTATGAGTATGCTTTTCATGAATGGCGGTTGTCACCAGGCAGCCGTAAGGTCCCAGCATAAAACGGCCCAGCTCTGTATACAGAGCCACGTTTCCCATTCCAGCTGGAACGAGAATCTCCTCGTATACCTTTCTTACGCCCTCTCCTATCACAAAAATATCGTTAGGTTCCTGATCCGGGCGGTATGGAATACCGATTCCTCCGGAGAGATTGATGAAAGCAATTTCAGCTCCCGTCTCCTCCTTCAGGCGGACTGCCAGCTCAAACAGCACCTTGGCAAGCATAGGATAATACTCGTTGGTCACAGTATTGCTGGCTAAGAACGCGTGGATTCCAAAGCGCTTCGCTCCCTTTTCCTTTAAAATGCGGAATGCCTCAAACATCTGATCTGTGGTCATGCCGTACTTGGCGTCTCCCGGATTATCCATAATGTCGTTGCTGATTTTAAACAGTCCGCCTGGATTGTAGCGGCAGCTGATGGTCTCCGGAATATGTCCCACCGCCTTCTCCAGGAACTCAATATGAGTGATATCGTCCAGGTTAATCACCGCTCCCAGACGATCTGCCATCTGAAATTCTTCCGCCGGGGTATCGTTGGAGGAAAACATAATCTTCTTTCCATCATATCCCATAGCCTCGGCCATCATCAGCTCCGTCATGGAGGAGCAGTCCACGCCGCAGTCTAGCTTCTTTAAAATATCAATGATAAAAGGGTTAGGAGTTGCCTTTACGGCAAAATACTCGCGAAATCCCTTATTCCAGGAAAACGCTCTCTTTAAGCGCTCCGCATTCTCCCTGATTCCCTTCTCATCATACAGATGAAACGGCGTTTTATATGTCTTTGTAATCTCTTTTAACTGTTCCAGTGTTACAAACGGTTTCTTTTCCATTCTGTTTCTCCCTGTCTTCCCCTGTCTCTTCTCTCTAGTCCACCTCGACCACGCGCATAATGTTCGTGTTGGCTGCCGGCGAATGCCGGTTCGCATAGGTCACAACGCCTGCTGTGGCCACTACTACGTCTCCTGATTTTACGATTCCCTTCTCCTTTAACAGCTCAATGGAGGAGTACACTAAAACGTCTGTGGAATCTGCGCGTTTGGCGTGGAACGGCTTTACGCCCCAGTAAAGCTGCATCTGGCGCACTGTAGTCATGCTGGGGGAAAGGCCCACAATAGTAGCGCTGGGACGCCATTTTGAAAGCATCCTGGCAGTAAATCCGCTGACAGACGGAGCCACGATAGCCGCCGCCCCTAAATCATGGGCAGTCGCTACAGACGAATAGCACACTGCATTAGAAATATTCTTCTGATTCTCCTGGCTGACTCTTCTCTGGCGGTAGGAAGCGTAGTCCAGATACTTCTCCGAATCCTCCACAATCTGCGCCATCATTCTGACAGCCTCCACTGGATAGCGGCCCATGGCAGTCTCTCCTGAAAGCATCACTGCGTCTGTGCCGTCATAGACGGCGTTAGCCACATCCGTCACCTCGGCGCGGGTCGGCCTTGGGTTACGGATCATGGAATCCAGCATCTGAGTTGCCGTGATAACCGGTTTGCACGCCTTATTGCATTTTTTGATGATCAGCTTCTGGATATGAGGCACCTTCTCTGCCGGGATTTCCACGCCCATGTCGCCGCGGGCCACCATGATTCCGTCGCATTCCTCCAGAATGGAATCCAGATTTTCAATTCCCTCTGCGTTCTCAATTTTAGCGATAACCAGCATTCTGGATCCGTGCTTCTCCAGAATCTCCTTAATTTCACGGATCGCCCCTGCATTGCGCACAAAGGAGGCCGCAATGTAATCAAAGCCTGCCTGGATTCCAAACAGAATATCCTCTTTATCCTTGTCCGTCAGAGCCGGCAGATTAATTCTTACGTTTGGTACGTTAACGCCCTTTTTTTCACCCAGCTCTCCGCCGTTTTTTACCCGGCAGATAATATCGTTTCCTTTTACCTCCTCAACGTCCAGCTCAATCAGGCCGTCGTCGATGAGGATCTGGTTTCCCGGCTTTACGTCTGCCGGAAGACCTGCGTAATTGATAAAACCTCTCGTATGATCGCCTACCGTCTCCTCGGTGGTCAGCGTATAGACGTCGCCCTCTTTCAGAGTAATCTTCTTTCCGTCCTTTAAGCTTCCCGTTCGAATCTCCGGTCCCTTAGTGTCTAAAAGCGCCGCAATGGGAAGCCCCAGCTCCTCCCTTACGCTCTCAAGAATCTTAAACCTCCCCATGTGCTCCTCGTAATCACCGTGAGAGAAATTAAAGCGGGCCACATCCATGCCGTTTAAAGCCAGCTGCTTCATCAGCTCTCTGTCATTGGTGTTTGGGCCCATGGTACAGATAATTTTTGTTTTCTTCATCTTGTTAATTCCTCCTGTATCCAGCCGGCTCCCCATTGCCGGCTTCTTCAACTGGTTTCCCCCGTTTTTCCTGTCCCCTTCTGCAAAACGATTATTCCAAATCCTCCTTTGTCACATGCTTATGCGTATAGAGGTGATCCATACAGTATTCCAGGTTTCCCTCGCACTTGGAACAATAGCGGAACTCCAGATTCGGATCGTCCTTCTCTGTTCTTCCGCAGACAGCGCACTTATGGTGGGTCAGCCTGATTTTTTCTGCCTGGGCCGTCTTCATATCCAACTTGAATTTCTGTTTTCTCTTAATCTCCCTGGGGCTGATTTTGCTGTAATTTCTTGTCATCATAAAGAAAATCACAAAATTCAGCAGAGCCAGGCCGATACAGATCCTGGCAATCAGGCCTCCAAACAGAAATTCATACAAAAATTCTGCCCCAATAAAAATTCCCAGCCAGTACGCCCGGATAGGCAGCAGCCCATACAGATAGAACTGCATCTGCGGAAACGTAGCCGCAAAAGCGAGAAACAGAGAGTTATTCAGATAAAACGGTGTCAGCGGCACCGATACCCCCATTAAAAAGTAGATCACGAAAGCTGCGATAATGTGGAACAGAATGCCTGAGAAAAAGTACAGGTTAAAGCGGAAGGTTCCCCATACCCGTTCCAGCGTCGTTCCCAGCGAATAGTACAAAAACATGGCGATCAGGTTAAAGAAAATACCTGAAGACGGCGGACAGATTAAAAATGTGACAAGTCTCCACACCTGGCCTCTCAAAATAGCGGCTGCGTCCAGGCAGAGGTACTGATAATACAGTCCGGGCATCACCAGATCAATGACAATTCCCGCGCCGTACATCAGAATAATGTAGTACATCAGATTTGGAACTGCGTATTTTCCAAAGTTCCTTTCCAGTTTTCTTAAAAATTTCATCTCGTTTCCTGCTCTCTCTTTATGATTCATTGCTCGTTAATTCATTATTATAAATTTAGCCGATGTCTTTGTCAAATGAATTGTAGCCATCTTATTTCTTCGTGCATTTTTAATGATTTTCGACGTTTTTTTACAGGATTTTAACGCACCTGATCAATTGTATTCTTTCCTATTTTATGTTAAACTATGGCCGAATAAACCTGTACTACAAAGGAGGGACGGGGACTTACCCCGGTTTGATATATGAAATCCTGTAAGAGACTGGGAATCGACATCGGTTCCACAACCGTAAAAGTTGCAATCATTGACGACAGCGGCAGTATTCTGTTCGCTGACTACGAGCGCCACTTTGCCAATATCCAGGAGACGCTGGCCCTGCTTCTTAAGCGGGCCGTCGAGGCTCTGGGGGAAATGGAGCTTTATCCTGTGATCACCGGCTCCGGCGGACTTACGCTTTCCTCCCGCCTGGAGGTTCCGTTTGTTCAGGAGGTCGTAGCAGTCGCATCCTCGCTTCAGGACTATGCGCCGCAGACGGACGTGGCCATTGAGCTGGGCGGAGAGGATGCCAAAATTATCTATTTCACAGGAGGAATCGATCAGCGCATGAATGGCATCTGCGCGGGGGGAACCGGTTCCTTTATCGATCAGATGGCGTCTCTGCTGCAGACGGACGCCTCTGGTCTGAACGAGTATGCCAAAAATTACAAGGCGATCTACCCGATTGCCGCCCGCTGCGGCGTATTTGCCAAATCAGACATCCAGCCTCTGATCAACGAGGGCGCTACCAGAGAAGATCTGGCCGCTTCCATTTTTCAGGCAGTTGTCAACCAGACTATCAGCGGCCTGGCCTGCGGAAAGCCAATCCGCGGAAACGTCGCTTTTCTGGGAGGGCCTCTTCACTTTCTCTCCGAGCTTCGGGCCGCTTTTATCAGAACTCTGAATCTGGGGCCGGATCAGATTATCGCTCCGGATCACTCCCATCTGTTTGCAGCCGTAGGCGCGGCCATGAACTCCCGCCAGGAAGTAAAAATGGACGCCCAGGCGCTCATCCGCCGTCTGTCTGAGGGAATTCAGATGGACGCTGAGGTGAAGCGCATGGAGCCGCTGTTTGAAAACCAGGAGGCCTATGAGAAGTTCCAGGCCCGCCACGCCAGCCACTGCGTCAGAAAAGGAAACCTGCGGGATTACAAGGGAGACTGCTTCTTGGGAATCGACGCCGGATCCACTACCACCAAGGTGGCTCTGGTAGGAGAGGACGGAACTCTGCTCTACCATTTTTACAGCAATAACAACGGAAGTCCTCTGGCTACTGCCATCCGGGCCATGTCGGAGATCCAGAAAGAGCTTCCTGAGGAAGCCCACATTGTCTACTCCTGCTCCACCGGCTATGGAGAAGCCCTGTTAAAGGCCGCTTTCATGCTGGATGAGGGGGAGGTGGAGACTATCTCCCACTACTACGCCGCCGCCTTCTTTGAGCCGGACGTGGACTGCATCCTGGACATCGGAGGCCAGGATATGAAGTGTATCCGCATTAAGGACGGCACGGTAGACAGCGTGCAGCTGAACGAGGCATGCTCTTCCGGCTGCGGTTCCTTTATCGAGACCTTTGCAAAATCACTGAACTACAGCGTCATTGATTTTGCAAAGGAGGCCCTGTTTGCAAAAACTCCCACGGATCTGGGAACACGATGTACGGTATTCATGAATTCCAATGTAAAGCAGGCGCAGAAGGAGGGCGCGTCTGTCGCCGATATCTCCGCAGGCCTGGCCTACTCTGTCATCAAAAACGCTTTATTTAAGGTAATTAAAATCACAAACGCCTCGGATCTGGGCAGCCATGTGGTAGTTCAGGGCGGAACCTTCTACAACGACGCAGTCCTCAGAAGCTTTGAGAAAATTTCAGGCTGCGAGGCGGTCCGGCCGGATATTGCCGGTATTATGGGTGCCTTCGGCGCTGCCCTCATCGCCAGAGAGCGGTACGACGCTTCCAAAAAGACCACCATGCTCCCCATGGAGAAAATTTTAAATCTGTCCTACAAAACCAGCATGACAAGATGCCAGGGCTGCACTAACCACTGTGTCCTGACCATCAACCGCTTTGACGGAGGACGCCAGTTCGTTACAGGAAACCGCTGTGAACGAGGGTTGGGACACGCCAAAAAGAAGGCCGACATTCCAAACCTGTTCGATTACAAATACCACCGGATGTTTGACTATGAGCCTCTGACCGCCGATGTGGCAGAGCGGGGAACCGTGGGAATTCCCAGGGTGTTAAACCTGTATGAAAATTATCCGTTCTGGGCTGTATTTTTCAAAGAGCTGGGATTTCGGACCATTCTCTCCCCTCAGTCTACCAGAAAGCTCTACGAGCTGGGCATTGAATCCATTCCCAGCGAATCGGAGTGCTATCCGGCTAAACTGGCCCACGGCCATGTAGAGTGGCTGATTAAACAAGGCGTAACGTACATATTCTATCCGTGCATTCCTTATGAAAGAAATGAGACGCCTGAGGCGGGAAACCATTACAACTGCCCTATGGTTACCTCCTATGCGGAAAACATCAAGAACAATGTGGAAGAGCTTCACGGCGATAAGATCCTGTTCCGCAACCCGTTTATGGCCTTCACAAACAAGGAAGTTCTCTCCAAAGCTCTTGTAAAGGAATTTACAGAACAGTTCCAGATTCCAGAGCAGGAGATCCTGGATGCTGCCGATAAGGCCTGGGCGGAGCTGATTGCTTCCAGAGAGGATATGAAGAGGAAGGGTGAGGAGACTCTGCGGTGGTTAGAGGAAAACAACCGCCATGGCATCGTTCTGGCCGGACGCCCCTACCATGTGGATCCGGAGATCAACCACGGCATTCCGGAGCTGATCGCCTCCTACGGCTTTGCCGTTCTGACAGAGGATTCCGTGTCCCATCTGGGCCATGTGGAGCGGCCGCTGATTGTCACAGACCAGTGGATGTACCACTCCCGCCTCTACGCTGCCGCCAATTTCGTAAAAACACGGAAAAACCTGGATTTAATCCAGCTGAATTCCTTCGGCTGCGGGCTGGACGCCGTGACTACAGATCAGGTAAACGATATCCTCACCCGTTCCGGCAAAATCTACACCTGCTTAAAGATCGACGAGGTCAATAACCTGGGGGCGGCCAGAATCAGAATCCGTTCTCTGATTTCAGCCATCCGCGTCCGTGAAAGGAAGAACTATGACAAGCCTGTAGTATCAAGCGCCTATAACCGCGTTCTCTTTACAAAAGAGATGAAAAAGGACTACACCATTTTATGTCCGCAGATGTCCCCCATCCACTTTGATCTGGTGGAGGCGGCCATCCGAAGCTGCGGCTACCGGCTGGAGGTACTGCAGAATTCAGACAGAACCGCTGTGGACACTGGATTAAAATACGTCAATAACGACGCCTGCTATCCGTCCCTGATTGTGGTGGGACAGATTATGGACGCCCTGCTTTCAGGAAAGTACGATTTAAACCGCACGGCTGTGATTATGTCCCAGACAGGAGGCGGCTGCCGCGCTTCCAACTACATCGGTTTTATCAGGCGCGCTCTGGAGAAGGCCGGAATGCCGCAGATTCCCGTGATCTCCCTGAATGCCAACGGCATGGAGACCAACCCAGGCTTTTCCTTCACTCTTCCTATGGTCATCAAGGCCATGCAGGCGGTTGTGTACGGCGATATCTTTATGCGGGTGCTCTACGCCACCCGTCCCTACGAGGCCAAACCCGGAAGCGCCAACGCTCTTCATCAGAAGTGGAAGGAGACGTGCATCCGGTCCCTGAGCCGGAAAAAGCCGTCCATGAAGGAGTTCGGAAATAATCTCAGAGCCATTATCTCTGAATTTGACGCTCTTCCCAGAAAAAATGTGGTGAAGCCAAAAGTGGGAATTGTGGGAGAGATTCTGGTAAAATTCTCGCCTCTGGCCAACAACCATGTGGTAGATCTGCTGGAAAGCGAGGGCGCGGAGGCAGTTATGCCGGATCTCTTAGACTTCCTCCTCTACTGTTTCTACAACTCGAACTTTAAGGCTGAAAATCTGGGAGGAAAGAAATCTACCGCCTGGCTCTGCAACGCGGCTATCCAGCTTCTGGAATACTTCCGCCGCACAGCCAGAAAAGAGCTGGAAAAGAGCGTCCACTTTACGCCTCCTGCCCGCATTCACGATCTGGCCGCCATGGCCAAATCCTATGTGTCCCTGGGTAATCAGACCGGCGAGGGCTGGTTCTTAACCGGCGAGATGCTGGAGCTGATTCACAGCGGCACAAACAACATTATCTGCACTCAGCCATTCGGCTGCCTGCCGAACCATATTGTAGGCAAGGGCGTGATCAAGGAGCTGAGAGCTTCCCATCCAGAGGCAAATATCATTGCCGTGGACTATGATCCAGGAGCCAGCGAAGTCAATCAGCTGAACCGAATCAAGCTGATGCTGGCTACCGCCCAGAAAAATCTGGAACGCGAATGTGCGGAGGAGGCCGCCGTTTCCAGGGAAATGGCGTAAGCAGCTGTCCTTCTGTTTATGAATATTCTGTGAATATTTGATTACAATTTTTTTAATGACAAATATTCCTTCCTGTGATAGAATAAAGACAGATAGGAGGTTCTTACTATGGGTTTGAAAACTTTTGCCTGCGCTCTTGCGCTGACTCTTTCTTATACAGTTACAGCCTTTGGAGCTGAACCGCAGACTGCTCTGCAGACTCTCTCTTCCGACGTTGTGGAGGCGGCTTCCAATGAAGCGATTCCCATGACCGGTTCTAAAATTGTCACTGATGATTTTTCTTTTGTGGTTCCGGAGCGCTGGACCGGGAAATGCGTCGTACTCCCCACGGAGCAGGGACTGGAAGTGTACGATCAGGATGATTATGAAAGAGACGGATCCGGCTTTATGTTTTCCATCTCCGTTTACGGGGACGACAGCTACTCCTCTTTAGAGGATTATACTGTTCTCGGATTCTGCGGAAGCGAAACCTTTGTGTTAGATACCTCAGGGGCTGACGAGAGCAAAAGCGTCAAAAAGGGCCTGAAGGAGCTTCAGGAAACCTTTGTCGCCTTTGCAGGAAGTGAAAATTAAATTTGATTTTCTCTGAATATTTAATTAAACCACACTGTAGGATTTTTCCCCGCAGTGTGGTTTTTGTTTTGTCGTTTTTGCTTTGCTGTTTTTGCTGTGCTCCTTCTCTCAGACGCCTTTTATTTCCCATTGATAAGCCGCAATCGCCTGGCTCAGCTCCCGCTCAGCCTGCTTAAAGGAATTTTTCTGCTGGAGATAGGAAACCTCCCCTTTGAGATACTCCTGCCTTGAGAGAAGGCCAGACTGATATTTAACCTGAAGAGCGCCGTAATTTTTCTCTGCCGCTTCATAGCTGCTTTCTGCTGCCTGAAAAGCCTGTAGTTTCGCAGTCATCTCATTGTAAAGCGTATCCATTTCCAGATTCTTCCGGCTTTTCGCCTCTGTTACCTGACGTGATTTCAGCTCTGCTTCAGCGCTGCTGCCTGAAGAAGAACTTCTTCTGAGGGCCTGGATCTCCGAATCACTGGTCACTGCCAGCTTTTTGTCGTCCTCCAGAACAACTGTGTCAATAAAATCCACATTGGTCGGCGGAATCTCTCCAATCTCTGTATCGTCTGGATTCCTCCCTATTAAGAGAGACAGCTGCGCCTTCATGGAGGCTTCGCTTTTTTCTGCTGACTGAAGAGAAATCTGGGCTGTCAGAAGGCTCTGCTCTGCTTCCAGAAGTTCCTGTTCTGTAAGCATTCCCGCTTCTGCCATTGTCTGTGCCTTTTCATAGGAAGCTCTGGCGTTTTCCTCCTGTTTTTCCGCTAATCTCCTCTGATCCCTCATCTGGTTATAGCTGCACATCACAGTCTGGGCTGTCTTTACCATGGCATTGACGGAAGATTTCAGGGATTTCGTTCCGCTCGCCCCTGTCAGCTTCCTGACAGTGCGGTTCATCTGCGCCACAGAGGCCCCCAGCTGGCTTTCATTCATCTGGTACTGGGCAATCAGTTCCGGGCTTCCATTTTCATTCTCCAGTTCCTCTGCGTATTCCTTCATCTCTTGCTTTGCGAATGAGAGGACCTCTAATGCCTCCTGATAAATTTCCAGATTGGTGTCATACTGGCTGACTGCCGATTTCAGGGAGGCATTTCCGCGTTTCAGCAGTTCCTCCAGCTCCCCGTACTCTATCAGGGAGTCTGTCAGTTCCTCCTCTGTAAAGGAATCCGTCTCCCCGTCTTCTGTTTCCTTTTCTTCTCCATTTTCCCCCAGTCCCGGTCCCTCCAGCTCTGCCTCGTCCCCCTCTCCGGAGCGCAGCAGCTCTGTCTCTGTCACCTCCGGAGACCTGGCCGCCTGGGCGGGAAAGGAGGCAGACAGGGTAAGGAAAATCAGGCTGCCTGTCAGCCATCTGTTTCGTACTTTCTGTTTTTTCTTCAATGGAACGCTCCTCCTCTCTTTTTCAAAAGCATCAGGATACTGCTGCCAGTCCCGCTACTGCCCAGTCGTATTCCAGTTTGGCAGAAAGGAGCTGGAAGGCGGCTGTCTGTTTCGATGATTCCGCCGTCTCGCAGGCGCTTACGGCTGACGCCAGGCTGTTGGCGCTCAGAAGCCCGGCCGCCTGTTTTCTTCTCGCCGTTTCCAGGGACTGCTCTTTCAGAGACTTCGCCTTGACAGCCTGCTCATACTGATTTTCTGCGAGAAGAAGATTCTGATAAGCCGTTGTTACATTCGCCCGGACGGCCTGACGCCCGCTTGTCAGCGTTTCCCTGACAGATGCCTCTGTTGTGCTGGAATGTGCATTCTTAAGCTGCCTGCCCAAAATTTTCAAGTCGTAATTATTCTCCAGCGCCTGTTCGATATCGGTCTCCAGGCTGATGCCCGCTATGGCAGCAGGATCCGGCTCCGGAAGGCTTCCTATTTCTACTGAATCTCCCTCATTCCATCCCAGCATAAGGATGAGGCTGGTTTTTGTCTCCTTCAGGCTGCTCTGTTCGGAAGTAATTTCTGATTTCAGATTCAGCACCGTCTGCTCTGCCGTCAATACCTCAGATTGGACAGCCATTCCTGCGGCAAGCTTTCTCTTTACCGATTCCTCGCTGTTTTCTGCTTCCAGAAGCTCCTGTTCTAAGGATGACAGCTTCTCCACACTGATCCAGTAGGAAATCATCAGAGACTGTGCCTGTCTGACCAGCTTCTTTTCCGCCTGGGTATAGCTCCATTTCACAGTGTCCTCATCCTCCACGCTGGCGTCTCCCGATTCTTTCAGACTTTCCGCTCTCTGCTCATTATTGATATAGGAAGCCAGAGCCGACGCGTAGGAAGAAGAATCTGGATCCAGATCCGGCTGGCTGTCATAAATCTCCTCCGCTGCGTCATAGTATTCCTGCGCAATTTCACTGCTGTCCTTTCCCTGGTAATCTTTATAGCTGATTTCATTCTGCCTTACTGTGGTATTGTATTCATGGATCCGCTTGTCAATTTCTTCAAACTCCAATTTATTGTCACGGATTGCAGCCCATTCTTCCTCCGTATAGGCGAACGGCGGACTGGCCGCCCAGGCCTGAAGCGGAGAGCAGATATGAAAGGCCGCTGTCAGGCCTGCTGCCAGGGCTGTTTTTTGTATCCACCATTTTTTCATTGTCCTTTCACTCCTTCTGCTTTTAATCAATATCCCAGTCCTCGTTTATCTCTCTTGGCTTCCGGTTCATCAGCCCGTAGTACACCGGCAGCATGAAAAGAGCCACAAACAGTCCTACTGTCAGGCCGCCAATATCTACTATCGCCAGTCCCTGGGTTGTGGAACCGCTGCTTCCCATGGCGGCGGCCATTGGAATCATGCCCAGAATGGTTGTAAGGCTGGTCATCAGCATCGGCCTCAGGCGGGTGGCCCCGGCTTCTATCATAGCTGTTTCCATGTCCATTTCCATCCGGTACTGGTTCACTGTATCTACATAAAGAATTCCGTTGTTGACAACCGTTCCCACCAGAATCAGGAATCCTAGAATAGACGTCATGCTCATGGACACCCCTGTCAGCTTCAGAAATCCAAATGAGCCAATCAAGCTGAAGGGGATGGTTGTCATGACCATAAACGAAAACTTCACCGACTCAAACTGGGCCGCCATAACGACAAAAATCAGAAATACTGCCACTGCAATGGCCTGATACAGGGAAGAGAACTCTTCATTCATCATGCGGTTCATGCTGTTAGTTCCCTTTTTGATGGTTCCTGTCAGGTTAGGGGCAATCACCTCGCTGTCTATCTGGGCTGAGGTATCCTCTCCTGTGTATTCTCCGGTAATGGTGACTTTAAACGCTTTGTCCTCCCTGCTGATGGATGACGGACTGTCCTTATACACAATATCCGCTACATCAGTCAAAGCTGTGGCTGTTCCGTCTCCCGCTGTCAGGATTATATTTTTCATCTGATCAATGGTCGCATACTCTCCTTCCGGAAATTCCACCTTTACGTCAAGATCCTCTCCGTCCACAGTCAATACTGCCGCTGTCATTCCACTGAGCGTCTGGTTTACAGCAGAGCCGATGGAAGAGGCTGTCAGCCCCTTTCTGCTGGCCATCAGAGGATCCACGTCAATGGATACAATGGGAGCGTTATTTTCAAAAGATGAATGAATGTTGAGCACATCGTCGCGGCTGATTAACTCTGACACAATCTGATCGCTCACTTCCTTCAGCTCTTCGTAATCCGTTCCTGTCAGAATCGTCTCATATCCCCGCGTTCTCTGCATAAAACTCATAGAACTGCCTGCCGTAACCTCTGCGCTGATATTTTCGATATCTGACAGCTCCTGCTGCCACTGTTCTGCCAGCTGATCCGTATCCTCTGTCCTATCGTCTTTCAGATAAGCTGTAACTGAACCGCTCTGGTTCTGGTAGCGGAGCATATAGGACTCTACATTTTCATCCGAAGATACTATCTCCTCAATCCGGGCCAGGGCGTCGTCTGTCTTCTCTTCAAGCAGTCCCGGGCGCGTCTCTATCTCTATATTGATCTGGCCTGTATCATCTGAGGTGATCAGCTCGCTTCTCATTCCAGAAGCCAGATAGAACGTCGCTGCCAGCATGGTGGCTGAGACGGCCATTACCCGCCCCTTGTGGCGGAGCAGTTTTTTCATGACTTTTCTATAGAAGTTCTGGAGACGTTCCACCGGCCTTGACATAAAGGCTTTTGATTTTTCCTGGGGCTTATACATCACGTAGCAAAGAGGCACGACTGTAATTGCCGACAGCAGCGAAGCCAGCATACAGAATACGACCGTGTAACCCAGAGGGCCGAACATCTGGCCCGACATGCCCTGAACCGCCGCCAGGGGAAGAAATACTACGCAGGTAGTGGCAGTACCTCCGATAATGGAGGCCAGCACCTGACTGCTTCCCAGAAGAGCGGCCTTGGCATATCCGAAAATCCCCTTATCCCGGTTTGACTCTGCCGCCCGAAAACAGCTTTCCAGAACTACAATAGAGTTATCCACCATCATTCCCACTCCGAGAACCAGGGCGCTCATGGTAATGACGTTCAGCGAAAAGCCTGCTGCGGTTATGGCAATCAGAGACAGCAGGATCGACGTGGGAATGGAGCTTCCTACAATCAAAGAGGCTTTTAAATCTCCAAAAAACAGGAAAATAATGATCATAGAAATAATGACCGACAGCGCCATGGTCTCTGCCACATCCTTCAGCGAGTCCAGAATCGTGTCTGCCGTATCGTTTACCACTTCTAGCGTCAGATCCGGATCAGCGGCCTGAAGTTCTTTTATCGTCTCCCTGACAGCTTCAGAAACCTCAATATCCGTATTACTCTGATTTTTCATAACAGAAATAGAAATCGTCTCCTCCCCGTCATACCGGGAGATTCCTCCCCTTTTCTCTTCTTCTGTGCGGACATCCGCCACATCCTGCAGACGGATAATCTCCCCGGTGGAGGCAGTGACAGGGACATTCTTTAACTCCTCCAGATCCGACGTTTCCAGAGAGGTGGTGACAGACAGCTCTAGATTCCCGGAAATCGTATCGCCGGAAGGAAGGGAGACGTTCGCATTCTGGATTGCCGAAGAAATCTGGGACATGGTCACTTTATACTGATCCATCTTTTCCCGGTTCAGCTCCACCTGGATATATTCTGAGGTTCCTCCCATAGCCTCCACAGAAGCTACAGAAGCAATTTTTTCAAGCTCAGGCACAATCTTCTGTTCCGCATAGCTGTACAGATCCGTCTCCGTTTTATGGCTGATGGACAGCATCATGGACGTTCCTGCATTCTGGCCCATTTCCATGACTGTCGGCGTGTCCATGTCCTCCGGAAGCTGGCGTTCCAGGCTGCTCATTTTTTTAGTCAGTTCATTATACGCCTCATCCATGTCAGTTCCATAATCATACTCCAGCATAATCCTGGCAGATCCGTCGCTGGAAGAGGAACTAATGCTTTTTACGCCCTCCAGGGTGCTGACGGCATCCTCTATGGGTTCTGTTACCAGCTCGCTGATATCCTCCGGTCCGGCCCCCTCGCAGCGCGCCATAATCGTCATCATCGGCGTTTCCATCTCCGGCATCTGCTCTAACGAAGCGTGAAATACCGATGAGATGCCAAATACCAGCAGGCACAGAAGCGTCATAATAACAGTCACCGGACGTTTCAGAACAAATTTTGTAATTCCCATGATCTTCCTCCTATGCTATGGCTCCGGCATCGGATCCAGCGGCTCCCCTGCACTTTCTGTCTGCTGCCTGTCTGGCTGTTCGTCTGTTTTCTCATTTTTAAGCTTTACTGTACTTCCCTCGTAAAGTTCTGAGCTCCAGGTACTGATTACCAGGTCCGACTCCGTCAGCCCCGACTGAATTTCAGCCAGGCTGGAATCAAAAATTCCCACCTCCACCTGCTGCTTGTGTACCGTTCCATCCTGGTAAAGGTAAACGTTTCCCACTCCTCCGTCAAAGTAAACCGCATCCACCGGAACTGTCATCACATTTTCTGCCCTGTCAGAAACAAGATAAATCTTCACCACACTTCCCGACGCCACAGAGTCTGCTCCATTTATGCTTCCCTTCACTTCAAACAGGCCTGTGGAGGCGTCTGCCATACCGCTCACCTCTGTAATCGAGCCGCTGTAGGTTTCTCCATCCTTTTCCACTCTCAGTTCGTCCCCGGCAGCCAAATTCCCGGCGATTCTCTCTGTCACCTTGAATTTCAATGTCTGGGCTCCTTCTCCTGAAATCACACACAGCCGTTCGTTGGCCGATATATGGTCAAATGCTTCGATACTGCAGCTTTCTATTACCCCTGAAACAGGCGCCGTAATATTGCTGTATTCCACCTGGTTCTCATAGGACATTTTAGCGGACTCATAGGCCAGCCGCGAAGACTCTGCCTGATTCTGATACTGTTCATATTCCTGATCTGAAATATCGCCTCCTGCATACAAAAGCTCCTGACGGCTCAGTGTGCTCTGAGCAGACTCGTAGGAAAGTCTGGCGGATTCCATGGCATTTTCAGCAGCTTCCACCTGCTTTGTATCGATCACAGCTAACAGCTGCCCCGCCTCCACGGTATCGCCGGCCTTAACCAGAACAGAGGTTACGTCTCCCGCCGCTCTTGCATAAAGGTAAACCACATCTGACTCCTGTGACAGCTGTCTCCAGTTCAATGCTTCCTGTGACAGGAGGTTCCGCTGATACGGCCGTCACGTTCATCTGCCGATCCATATCTGCAGGCCTTCCTTCCGGTTTCCTCCCTCCTCTTCCTGATGCGAAGGCGGCCGCCGCTATAAAAATCAGCGCTGCCGGAATCACTATTTTTTTCTTCTTCACCAGGCGATCTGCCGTCCGAAGCAGCCATTCCCGATTCAGGTTCTTTTTATCCATAACGTTTCTCCTCTCATATATTCTGAAAAGCAGTATACCATTTCTCCTTAAATTGAATTTAAACCCTCTTTAAACTGAATATAAACTAATCTTGAAACTTTTGTGTCTCTGTTTATGGAAAGTTAACATTCCTGTGCTATACTGTTTTCATCAGAAGGAAAACAGCCGCCCTGCAAGGCGGCAAAGAGAGGTGAAACTGATGTTCAATATTCTTGTAGTTGAAGATGACAGGAAACTGAGAAATCTGTTCTGTACCGTTTTGTCCCACAGCGGATACTGTGCCATATCGGCAGAAAACGGTATGTCCGCTCTCGAAATCCTGGATACAGAATATATCGATCTGATTATTTCTGATATTATGATGCCTGGAATGGATGGATATGAGCTGATTGAAACCTTAAGAGAACACGGATATACGATGCCAATTCTGATTATCACTGCCAAGGCTCAGTTTGAAGACAAGCAGAGATGTTTCTGGGCAGGAACTGACGACTATATGGTAAAACCCATTGATGTCAATGAAATGGTGCTCCGCGTAGGCGCTCTTCTAAAAAGAGCCCGCATTTCCACTGAACGGAAAATTGTCTGCGGCAATACGACTCTGGACTATGACGCCCTGACAGTCCGCTGCGGCAAGGAGGTCTCCCTGCTGCCCCAGAAGGAATTCTATCTTCTCTATAAGCTGATGGCCTACCCCAATAAAATCTTCACCAGAAGACAGCTGATGGATGAAATCTGGGGGATGGACTCTTCCTCCGAGTAACGGGCTGTGGACGTCCATATTAACCGGCTGAGGGAGCGATTTAAGGACTGCACGGATTTTCAGATTCAGACCGTGCGTGGGCTGGGATACAAGGTGGTGAAGCAGGAATCATGAAACGTCATATATCTCCCATTCAATTTTATATGATCCTGATTATCCTGGTCAGCACTACAGTTACCCCCACGTTGGCCGGATGGCTTCTTTTTCACTTTTCTGACTGGAAACACGGTCCTAATCCCTATTTTCCGCTGATGAATACGCTGATCGAAAGCCTTCTCGCAGGAATTTTTCTGACTTTGATGATGAACCATTTCCTTCTGTCGCCGATTATGTCTTTTATAGACGCCGTCAGCCAGGTTTCAAAAGGTGATTTTTCTGTCCGAGTGAAAACGGATTATTCCTCGCCGGAGCTGGCTGAGTTAGCCGGTCATTTTAATAAAATGGTGCAGGAGCTTGGAAGCATCGAGGCTCTTCGGAATGATTTTGCCGCCAACATCAGCCATGAATTCCGCACCCCTCTGGCTGCCATTGAAGGGTATACTACCCTGCTGCAGGATCACAGCCTGTCTGACCAGGAACGGGATGAATATACGCACATTATCATTGACAGCGTCCGCCAGCTGTCCAGCCTGTCCGAAAATATTCTTTCTATGTCCAGGCTGGAAAAACAGGAGATTGTCACCAACAAAACCACCTACTCGCTGGATGAGCAGATCCGACAGGCTGTGCTCCTTTTAGACCCCCTGTGGAGCGAAAAAAAGATGGAACTGGATATCGATCTGGAATCAGCCCTCTATTACGGCAACTGTGACATGATGATGCAGGTCTGGCTGAATCTTCTTCATAATGCCATCCAGTATACTCCGGCAGAAGGCACAATCTCTGTTTTTCTAAAGAAAACGAAACGCAGTCTCCTGATTACAGTTGCAGATACAGGCGTCGGCATGGACGAGGCTACTCTGTCTCATATTTTCGATAAATTTTTCCGGAAAGATAAATCCTCCTCCCTGGGAAACGGTCTGGGACTTCCTATGGTGAAACGGATTCTTCAACTGAATCAGGGGTCTGTCACCGTTGAAAGTACGCCTGGCAGCGGCTCCTCCTTTGTGGTGACGCTCCCTGTGCAGGAATAAAGCAGTTTTGCTGTTCAAAAAAAGACGGATCTGACTCTCTATAAGAATCAAATCCGTCTTTTTTCATTTTTCATATATCCGTCTATTCGAGGCTTCCTGCTTTTTTGCTCCCGGCATAGGAAACGTACATCTGCGTAGTCGCCATATCGGAGTGGCCTAAAATCTGCTGTACTGCCTTGATATCGGCACCGCTGCTGATAAGATGAGCCGCAAAGGAATGGCGGAGTGTGTGAGGCGTAATGTCTGCCTGAATCCCCGCCTTCTCCCCGTAGTATTTCAAAATCTTCCAGAATCCCTGTCTGCTCATGCGGCCTCCGCTGCAGTTGACAAACAGCCACTCGGACTCCTTCTGTTTTAAAAGCTCCGGCCTGGAGTGCTTCATATAATCGTCAAGAGCCTTCTTCGCCACACGGCCAAAGGGAATGGTTCTCTCCCGGCCGCTGTCGCTACAGGTAATAAATCCAATCGTCATATTCACATGGGACAGGCTTAAATTCATCAGCTCTGACACACGGATTCCTGTGGCATAGAGAAGTTCCAGCATCGCTTTATCGCGGATCTCCTTCGGAGTCCTGCCGGACGGCTGCTCCAACAGGCGAGTCACCTCTTCTACCGTTAAAATCGCCGGAGCTTTTTTTTCAATTTTAGGAGCCCTCACTAAATCTGCCGGATTTCTCCTGATCCGTCCTTCTGAAAATTCATAGTGAAAAAATGCCTTGATTGAAGCCAGCATACGTGAAATAGTGGCAGGGGCCTTTCCCTCTTTTTCCAGAAAAAGGATATAGGAATCCAGACTGGTCTTTGTCACCTTCCCAGCCTCTCTCACTCCCCTATCTTCCATATAAGATGCAAACTGCAGCAAATCGCGTCTATACGAGAGAATCGTATTCTGCGACATCCGTTTTACGTCCTGGAGATATACCGCAAATCTCTCTATCTCATCAAACATACTTCGTCCCCTAATCGTTCTGTATTGCTGTAAAAACAAGGCAAAATCCGCTTGTATCTACCATTATATCTATATTTCACCCATAAATCAAACACATTTTTCCCACTTTTTTGCAGCTTTTCACTGGATTGACAAAAAATACACAAGATATTGTTTTATCATCCTTATCAACGCAAGATATTGAATTTTCCCGCTTTTTTTAGTAAAAAAAGATTGCTCCTATCCATGATATCCATTTGGGATTCAGCCATACCTCTGCGGCGGATCCTGCCGCCAGAACTGCCAAAAGAATCAGAAACGCTGCCGCCCGGACCTTTTTTTCCTCTTTCAGGCCCCATCGAACCAAAATGGCTGCTGCAGGCGCATAAAAAAGACATTGAGGAAACAATGCCAGGAGAAACAGCGGAAGAGCCAGAAAGCCTGTCTCAGCAGTAAGCGCAGAAAGCACTGCAGCCATAGAAAATCCGACAGCCGATGACGCCAGACATAGGACTGCCAGGCTGCAGGGCGTCATTCCTGCCAGCCAAACCACAGCTGCCAGACCGGCTCTCCTCACAAATACAGAATAGAAGGCTTCCTCCTCTGCTCTGAGCCTGCATTGGGGCCTGCTCGTCCATGCGCGCCCTAATATTCCCAGCGTTTCCTGTATGTTTTCTGGCAGACGGTTAAACCACAGACTGGCCGCCATGGCAGAGAAAAACAGACAGAAAAACAGCGGCATAAGAGGTTTCCTTCGGAACGCTCCAAGAACTGATTTCATCATCCTGTTCCGCTTTCCTTTTTTTCATCTTATGCCGCTGTCTTTCATTCCAGACGCGCTATTTTTCTATTTCTGACATCCATATTTGACCGCGTAAGCAAGAATGGAAGCCGCAGTCTTACCGTCTGTAATAGTCCCGGAATAAATCAGCTTCAGCAGATCCTCCAGTTCCCATTCCTCCACCTGAATATTTTCATCTGGATCCAGGTGCTGCTTAGACGGAATCAGGTTCCTGGCCACAAACACATCGATTGCCTCATCGCAGAAAGCAATGGTTGTGTTAATGCTTAAGAGATATTCCAGATGCTCTGTTTTAAATCCCGTCTCCTCCTCCAGCTCCCTGTATGCGCACTCAATCTTCGGCTCCTCCGGATAGTCCAGCGCCCCTGCCGGAATTTCCAGAGTGTAGCGATCCAGCGCGTTTCTATACTGGCGCACCATCAAAAGCTTCCCTTCTTTTGTCACAGCCACCACAGCCGCCGCTCCGTTATGGTGGATATAATCCCACTTCGCCTCATGGCCGTTGACCTGAACCGTGTCCTGGTATACCTTCAAAATAGCGCCCTGATACTTCAGTTCCCGGTTGACTCTCTTTACAGGAATCTCTGCCAGATTCTCTGCTGCTTCTGTTCTTAGATTTTTTTCCATAGAGCTTCCCCTCTTTCTCTTATTCCATATCTGATGTCTGTTATTTCATATTCAGGCATTTCTCATAGCAGGCATCGGCCGCTTTAATCACCGCGCTGCGGAAACCATGCTCTTCCAGAGCCGATACTGCTGCAATCGTAGTTCCTCCTGGAGAGCATACCCGATCCTTCAGCGTTCCTGGATGTTCCCCCGTTTCAAGAACCATTTTAGCGCTTCCCATCACTGCCTGAGCTGCCATTCGGTATGCCGTATCTCTGGGAAGACCGTATTTTACCGCGCTGTCCGCCAGGGCCTCGATAAACATATAAACGTATGCCGGAGAACTTCCGCTGGCGCAGACAACTGCGTTAATCAGCCTTTCCTCTACCAGCTCCATGGTTCCGAAGGATTCAAAAAATGTGCGGATCACTGCTTCCTCCTCCTGGGTGAATTCCTTCTTGTCATAGCAGACTCCAGTCACTCCCATTCCCACCAGGGCCGGCGTATTCGGCATCGCCCTGACAATTCTCTTATCCTGTCCCAAAGCTGCCTTTAAATCTGCAATCGTTACAGACGGAGCGATTGAAATAATGATCTGTTCCTTTTTAATAATATCTTTCACATCATCGAGAACCATGTGATAAAACTGCGGTTTTACTGCCAGAACTACAAATTCTGCCTGAGATGCGCATGATTTATTATCTCCTGCCGCCTCAACCCCTGTCTCCTGAGAAACTGCCTCTGCCCTTTCCTGATTTGCATCCGTCAAAATCAGTTCTGTCTTATCAAACACCTGAAGCAGTCCTCTTAAAATGGCATATCCCATATTTCCCATTCCAATAAAACCAATTTTTTTCATTCTGCGTTCTCCTCCATCCGTCTTCTTCTCTTCTTTGTTCCTTTTAAAGGCTGGTTTCATTTTAAACCTGTGATTTTTCTCTGTCAAGAACAGTGTCAGAAAAGCCGAAGAGGGAAGCCTGCCTTACCGGTAATACCGATAAGGCAGGCTTCCCTCTTTGCCTTCATTTCGCTGGCTGTGATGCCCAGAACATGTTTCTTTCCTTTATCTACTTCGCATAATCCGTTACTCTGGACTCGCGAATTACATTCACCTTGATCTGGCCAGGATATTCCAGTTCTGCCTCGATTCTCTTGGAAATTTCCCTTGCCATCAGTACCATTCCATCGTCGTTTACCTGTTCCGGTACAACCATGATTCGTACTTCTCGGCCTGCCTGAATTGCAAAAGACTTATCTACTCCCTTAAAGGAGTTTGTGATATCCTCCAGCTGTCTCAGACGGTTTGTATATGTTTCCAGAGTTTCCCGCCTTGCTCCAGGTCTTGCAGCCGAAATCGTGTCAGCTGCCTGAACCAGACAGGCAATCAGGCTCTGCGGTTCCACATCGCCATGATGGGATTCCACTGCGTTAATGACAACGGCTGATTCCTTATACTTTCTGCACAGATCCACTCCAAGCTTCACATGTGTGCCTTCCATCTCATGGTCAACAGCCTTGCCAATATCATGTAATAAACCAGCTCTCTTTGCCGTGCGGACGTCAACTCCGACCTCTGCGGCCAGCAGTCCGGCAAGCTGTGCTACCTCAATCGAATGCTTTAAGGCATTCTGTCCGTAGCTTGTCCTGAATTTCATCTTTCCAAGGAGCTTCACTAACTCTGGATGGATTCCATGAATTCCAACCTCCAGAAGAGCTGCCTCTCCCTCTTCGCGCATCATGGTTTCAACTTCCTTCTGCGCCTTTTCTACCATTTCCTCGATCCTCGCCGGATGGATTCGTCCGTCTACAATCAGACGCTCCAAGGCGATTCTTGCAACCTCTCTTCGAATCGGATCAAAGCCAGAAAGAACGACTGCCTCTGGTGTATCGTCGATAATCAGTTCCACACCTGTCAGAGTCTCCAGTGTTCTAATGTTTCTTCCCTCTCGTCCGATGATTCTGCCCTTCATCTCATCATTGGGAAGCTGTACCACCGATACGGTAGTCTCTGCCACATGATCTGCCGCACAGCGCTGAATCGCGGTGACTACGTAGTCTTTCGCCTTCTTATCGGCCTCTTCCTTCGCTTTTGCCTCCATCTCCTTAATCAGCTTTGCGGTATCATGCTTTACATCTTCCTCAACGGATTTTAACAGGTATTCCTTTGCCTGCTCTGATGTAAGGCCGGAAATCTTTTCCAGCTCCTGCATCCCTTTCTCGTAAAGCTCTTCCACCTCTGTGGTTCTCTTTTTCAGAGCGTCCTCGCGGGTATTCAGTCCTGCCTCACGCTTTTCAATGGCCTCTGATTTCTTGTCCAGATTCTCTTCCTTGCTCAGCACACGTCGTTCATAGCGCTGAAGCTCTGCTCTTCTTTCCTTTGTTTCTTTCTCAAGCTCATTCTTTGTCTTCAGTGACTCTTCCTTCGCTTCAAGGAGAGCTTCTCGCTTCTTTGTCTCTGCAACCTTTAATGCTTCATCTATTATTTCCCTTGATCGTTCTTCTGCACTGCCAATCTTTGCCTCATAAGTTTTCTTCTGATGATTAACAACGACGAACCAAGTAATAACAGCAACAATAACCGCCGTAACAACGCACATAATTATTACTTGTGGCACAGGAGCACCTCCTTATTTAGTTTTCATTGTACATATCAATACAACACTACAATTTTAAACTGTTTTATACACTATGTCAAGTATAATAGGAAGTGTTTCCTCTTTTTCGTCACTATCTAACAAACGTTTCAGAGAGGACTCTCCGCACAGTATCGTAAGAAAATCCCTTTCTCATCAGATAGGCAGTCTGCCTGGCTGTCTCCTTCTGATCCGCTTCCTCCGGATGAAATCTCCGTTTTTCAAGAATCCGTCGGATCTGCGCTTCCTCGTCCATCGGATTCTCCTCCAGCAGCCTGTTCACACACTCCCTGCTGATGCCTTTCCGGTTTAACAGAGCGGCCAGCTCTGCGCGGCTTTTCCCGCTGGAATGAACCTCTATAAAATTTCTGGCGTACTCCTCATCGTCGATATATCGGTACTCCTTCAGCAGATCAATCACGTAATCGACAGCTGCCGGAGGATAGCTGCTGTCCCGCAGCTTCCTCCGCAGCTCCTCCTCGGTCCTGGCCGAACACTTGAGCCAGTAGACTGCCCTCTCTCTGGCGCGCTTAAATATGATTTCACAGAGAATTTTCTGATACAGCGCCTCTGACAGTTCCCCGCCTTCCTCCAGCCCCAGCTGTCTTATCTCGCCCAGATAAAGAGCAAAGGCGAATTCTCCATCAGCAAATATTTTCTTTCTTCTCCTGTCCAGAGTCTCAATCCTGTCGATAATCATGCCTACTCTTCTGTATTAAATTCCGGCATAGCAAGCTTTGCCTCGTCTGCCTTCTCTGCACTCTTCTCCTCCTCGGAAGCTCCGTCCAGGCTGTACTTAGCCCGAACCTTGGCCTCTATCTCCTGGCACATCTCCTGATTTGCCTGAAGGAATCCCTTGGCATTCTCGCGTCCCTGTCCGATCTTGCTTCCATTATAAGCGTACCAGGCGCCGCTCTTCTCCACAATATTCTCCTTCACGGCCAGATCCAGGATATCTCCCTCTTTTGAGATGCCCTTTCCAAACATGATATCAAACTCTGCCTCTTTAAACGGCGGAGCAATCTTATTTTTCACAACCTTAATGCGGACGCGGTTTCCAACCATCTCGCCGCCCTGCTTTAAAGTCTCGATTCTCCTGACATCCATGCGGATAGAAGAATAGAACTTCAGCGCGCGTCCTCCTGTAGTCGTCTCTGGATTTCCGAACATCACGCCTACCTTCTCACGAAGCTGGTTAATAAAAATAACAATACAGTTGGACTTGCTGATAATCGCAGTCAGCTTTCTCAGAGCCTGAGACATCAGACGGGCCTGAAGTCCCACATGGGAATCTCCCATCTCACCGTCAATCTCTGCCTTAGGCACCAGAGCCGCCACAGAGTCCACAATCACAATGTCAACAGCGCCGGAACGTACCATGGTCTCTGTAATTTCAAGAGCCTGCTCTCCATTATCCGGCTGGGAAATGTAAAGATTGTCAATATCCACACCGATATTTTTCGCATAAACAGGATCCAGAGCGTGCTCCGCGTCGATAAATCCCGCAATGCCGCCTCTCTTCTGGACTTCCGCTACCATGTGCAGGGCAACGGTCGTCTTACCGCTGGACTCAGGTCCGTATACCTCGATAATACGGCCTCTCGGCACGCCGCCCAGTCCCAGGGCAATGTCAAGACTCAGAGAGCCGGTCGGAACTGTCTCAATGTTCATATTCGCGCTGGAATCTCCCAGCTTCATCACGGATCCCTTACCGTATGCCTTCTCGATCTGTGTCAATGCGGCGTCAAGCGCCTTCAGCTTCTCTTCCCTATCCATAATATCCTCCATCTCTGCTGTTTTATCCTGATTTTCAGCATCCTGCTCTGCTTCTCAAATATAAAGTCAAACGTCCTTCTCGTCATCAGTTTCTCAAAAATAGAACAAATGTTCTGTTTATGTAACTATCATAGTATAGCTGTTCTCAAATGTCAACTGTTATTTTGTTTTTATTCTGTAAAATCCTCAAAAATGAAATAGCTGCCGAAACGGCGGAACGCGAACTCTGAAGCCTGTAAAACAGGACGGAAAATAAAGAATTGTTTCGTGTCCTTAGTGTACCACATTCCCCGTTTTCTGTCCAGCCGGATCCTCCCGCTTTTTTCCTATGTTTTTCCTTCTTTCAGAACTTCCGCCCTTCTGCCTATTAGACATTTCTCCCTCCCCGTTGACATTCCGTCCTGTTCTATATATAATCGGTATATTATACGGTACAAAGGAGTTTTTACAATGTTAAGCAATCGTGTTTGGGCATTGACTCCCGCCAAAATTATTTTAGGCGGATTCTTTCTGATTATCACGGCTGGAGCCCTTCTCCTGACTCTGCCTATCTCGTCAAAAAGCGGAGAGATGACTCCTTTTATTGACGCGTTTTTTACAGCGACCTCAGCTACCTGCGTGACAGGTCTGGTGGTCCATGATACCTATACCTACTGGTCTGTGTTCGGCCAGTCTGTCATCCTTCTTCTGATTCAGATAGGAGGAATGGGCGTCGTTACTCTGGCCATTGCCATCACGATTCTTTCAGGAAGAAAAATCGGTTTAAAGCAGCGCTTTGTCATGCAGGAATCCATCTCAGCCCCCCAGGTAGGCGGCATTGTCCGTATGACGAACTTTATTATTAAAGGCACGCTGCTGCTGGAGCTGATCGGCGCATTTATTATGGCAGTTCAGTTCTGCCCGCAGTTTGGAGTGATAAAGGGAATCTGGTTTTCCATTTTTCACTCTATTTCAGCTTTCTGCAATGCAGGTTTCGACCTGATGGGCGGCACTTCCGGCCTTTATTCCTCCCTGACCAGCTACCATTCCAATCCTCTGATTGTCGTTCCGGTTATGCTTCTGATTGTAGTAGGAGGAATCGGCTTTTTTGTATGGGACGATATTATCCAGCACAGAGAGACGCGCAGAGCGTTCCGTCTTCAGACAAAGGTAGTTCTCACCTACACCTTTTTTCTGATTCTGATCCCGGCAGTTCTCTTTTTCCTGTTCGAGTTTACGCCTCAGCGGTGGGAAGGGTATTCGCTGGCTGATCGGCTCTACGCGTCCTTCTTTCAGTCGGTTACGCCCAGAACAGCCGGTTTTAATACAGTTCCCCTGGACGGGCTTTCCACCCAGGCCCAGCTTTTGACCATCATGCTGATGATTATCGGAGGATCCCCCGGTTCTACGGCAGGAGGCATTAAGACGACCACCTTTGCGGTGGCGCTTTTGTGTATCCGCTCTGTCTTCCAAAATCAGGAGGGGATCCACTGCTATAAGAGGCGAATCCCCTACGAGATTCTGAGAAACGCCATTGCCATTCTGGTTCTGTATCTGAGCCTGTTTCTGGCAGCCAGTTTTCTCATTACCTGGGCGGATGGAGTAACGCTGATGGAGTCTTCCTTTGAAGCGGCCTCCGCCATTGCCACAGTAGGCCTTTCTCTGGGTATTACGGAGGATTTGAGCCTCTTTTCAAAAATGATTCTGATTCTTTTAATGTATTTTGGACGAGTTGGCGGACTTACCATGCTGTATGCCCTCACAAACCATAAAAAATTCCCCTTCCACCTGCCTGAGGAGAAGATCACGGTAGGTTAAGCTGGAAGAGGCAGACGGAGGTGTTTTATGAAATCAATTCTTTTGATCGGACTGGGACGTTTCGGCGCTACTATGGCTATGAAGCTTCACGAGCTGAAGCACGAGGTCATGGCGATTGATATTTCGGAGGAGCGTATCAACGCCATCCTTCCCTATGTCACCAGCGCTCAGATTGGAGACTGTACCAATGAGCAGTATATGTCCTCCATCGGCGTCAGAAATTTTGATTTGTGCATCGTAGCCATTGGAGATAATTTCCAGAGTTCCCTGGAGACGACAGCTCTCTTAAAGGATCTGGGCGCTAAGTTTGTACTCTCCCGCGCCAACCGTGATATTCACGCCAAGTTTCTGCTTCGAAACGGCGCGGATCAGGTTGTCTATCCAGAAAAAGAGATGGCAATCCGGTCTGCGGTCCGCTACAGCTCTGACAATATTTTCGACTACATTGAGCTGACTCCGGATCATTCCATCTACGAGGTTCCCGTTCCCTCCAGCTGGATAGAAAAAAGCATTGTTCAGATCAATGTGCGCAACAAATACCACATCTCCATTCTGGCCGTCAAGCTGGGAAAGGAGCTTCGGACTCTTCCAGGAGCAGATTACGTCTTTATGGGAAATGAAACGCTGGTCATTCTGGGGGCCAATACTGATATTAAAAAATTTCTCTCCACAGCTAAATAAGAAATGAAGCAAAAAGGAAGCGTTAAGCAGCTGTTTTATGGCCGGAACGCTTCCTTTTTATTTGTTTTTTATCTGTTCTTTTCAGTTTGGGAGCGGTAAACCTGTCTCCTACAGATCCACGGCCGCTCCAGTTTCAAGGAGCCTGCATGTATCCCCAAAAACTGCTTTCATTTTTCCAATCCCATAAATTCCAGTACAGTGAACCGGCATCAAGACAGAAATATCCATCCCTTTCAGGGCTTCAATCGTCTGATCGATTCTCTCATCTCCTGCCGCCGATAAGTGCATACCGGCCAGGACACTGTAAACAGGCCTGCCTGGAAAGGATTTTTTCACATAGGACAGGCAGTTTATAATACCTGCATGGCAGCATCCGGCAAATACGCAGAGTCCTTTTTCTGTCTCTATTACAAGAAGCTGCTCATCCTCCATATAATCCGGCTGTTTTTCTCCTCCTCTGTCAATGAAAAAAATTCCCGGTTTTTTCTCAAACGGCACTGTATAGGGCACGTTTCCCAGCACCCACACTCCCGGAAAAATTTCCTGCTTATCCTCTGTCAGAACCTCCGTTTCCCGAAGAAGCTCCTGTTTCCATGGAATACCGATTATGCGATACGTTTTTTTATCATCATTGATTGCCTGCTTATTTAAGAAGGCTGTTTTCCGCACATAAACAGGAGGCAGCTTCCTCTGTTTTGCCAAATATTCCAGCCCGCCGCAGTGATCGAAATGGCCATGGCTCAGGATAATGGCGTCCAGATCAGACAGAGTCTCCCCTATTTTCTCTGCATTGTGCAGAAAAACGTCTGTCTGCCCTGTATCGAACAAAATCTTTCTCCCCTGGTGAACAATCAGGACTGAGAGTCCGTGTTCTGCCAGAAATCCTCTCTTTCCCGCCGTATTTTCATTTAATACTGTAAATCTCATATGTTCTCCTTTACTTATTCCACGAAACGTCCTACGTCGAGAAGCCCCCAGCCCTGCTGATTCCGGGGAAGTCCCAAATCTACTGCCCTCTCCCTCAGGCGGAGCTTCACCTCCAGATTCGTCATATCCGGATATTTTTCTAAAAGCAGGGCAATGGCTCCAGATACCAGAGGCGTCGACATGGATGTGCCGCTCTTTCCTGTATAGCAGCCGCTTCTGTTGGCGCAGCTGATAATGTGCGAGCCGGGCGCTATGATATCCGGCTTCAGCACACAGGCGCTGGTAGGCCCCCTCCCAGAATAGTCGACCATTCTGCTCCCGGCTACGTCCACCTCCTTATGATCGTCTGAGCAGCCCACAGTAATCACCTTGCGGCTGATTCCCGGCGTAGTGATGGTATAGCGCCCTGGACCGTTATTTCCAGCCGCTACCACCACTACCAGTCCCGCATCCCAGGCGGCGTCCACTCCCTTGACAAGAGCTGAATTTTCATCCATCCCTTTCTTATTAAAGGAACCGACCGATATGTTTACAATCCGTATGCCAAACTCCTCTTTGTGTTCCCGGATCCACTTCAAGCCGGCCAGAACGTCGGAGGCGTACCCATTTCCCCTGTGATCCAGCACCTTCAGGCTGATCAGGCTGCACCCTGGCGCGACGCCGTGATACCGTCCGCCCGACTCCAGGCCGGCACCTCCTATAATCCCTGCAATGTGCGTCCCATGGCCGTTGTCGTCATAGGGCTCTCTTCTCCCCTTGACAAAATCTGCAAAGCAGACGACTCTATCCTCAAAATCCCGGTGGGGAAAAATCCCCGTATCCAGAACTGCTACTCCAACACCCTTTCCTGTCAGGCCAAGCCGATACGCTCCGTCGCAGTGAATCCAATTCTTTGCCTGATCCATTCCCAGTTTCCTTATTCCTTTTCTATCAGAATATTCAGGCGGACAGGGCAGTGTATACATGATTCCATCTCTCGAGTGCCAGACCTTAATACCTCGTGATAATGCGCATTAAAAGTGTGGCTTTTGTCCAGATATTCCACACATTCCACGCTTTACAAACAGTCTTTATGAACTTTGTAGCCAACTTGTAGCCACGAACTGTTGATTCACTTCACCTGTTTTTATCTCGAAATGACTTAATTTTCTATCTATTCATTGATGCATGGAGGTTTGCAATATGGAAAAATATATCTACGACAACAGCAACAGTCTTTGGTATGAACTGTATGGAAATTATTATCTGCCGTGTTTGGTCATCCCAGAAGAAGAAATCCACACCATCGGTATCTGGGGCAGAAAACACCAGCACTACCTCAGACAGCATCGTTCTATGGTCTACACCGTTCTCGTTCTCAGCGGCAAGCTGTATAGCTATCTCGCAGAGATTGACACTCAGGCTCGAAATAAGCTCGACCTGCTTGTAATTCAGTTGGCAGAGAAAGAAGGTATCAATGACCAACTGAAAGAACAGAATCAGCTTGCATGGGTCAGAGCCATGAATAACATCCGCAACCGTGCGGAGGAAATCATCCTCAAAGAGCTGATTTTTGCTGAGCAAACAACTTCATAGCGTGATTAGATTAGGCGACAATTACACTATTGGTCGCCTAATCTAATATACTTTCCGTTCTTCCTCAAGCAATGGTATCTACCAATAAATCTACAATGACTTCATCACATTCAGCAGATTCTGGTAGCTGTCTACATCATGATATTTCACTTTGCTTGTAGACATTTCATTGAACAGCTTTTTAGCACATGAAATTTTTGCCTGTTCAATCGGTCTGAGATTCAAGTTCTCCATAGTACCCTTCGTTTCAGCAACAAAGAAAATGTGCTTTACAGTCCCCTCATAGAATGCAATCGCCCAGTCTGGAGAATAATTGCCTACCGGAGTTGGAATATGAAATCCTTTCGGAAGTTTCGCATAAACACAAACCTCTTGTGCGGCATCCAAGTCCTCTGCAAAACGACGCTCTATACTCTTTTCAGCAGAACCATCTGTAAACACATAATCCTGAATTGCCTTGTTTGCTCGAAATGCCTTATCAAAGGTCTGGGCACTCTTTTCTGCCGTAAAGATTGTGCTGTCATACTCTCCATCAATCTGGTCATAAGAAATATGCTCAACAATCATTGTGGCTTTCTGCTCTTTAATAAGCTTGATCACCTTGGAGATAAACTCTTCCGGATTGTTCTTAAACATATAGAGTTTATCTACTCGTAAGCCTTTCAAAATAGCAGCTACCGTTTTACGTGTTAATACTGTGCCTTCAGAAACTTTTCCTATGAGATCGTATTTAATCTGACTCGTCTGAGTATGTTTTAACGTATAAGTTCCAGAGCTTTCTCTTACAAAAGAATCACCACGACCAACCTCATATTCATCCATTTTTGCTTTCTGTCTGCCAACCGTTGTGGTATATTGCAGTTCTGCAACAAATAATTTTTCATTGATATGGTCAACGGACTTACGAATCAGCTCATTGCTGTCAAACTCAACGGTATAAGCGTACTTGTGATTGATCTGCTTCCACAGTGCCTGGAACTCAGCTTTTGCAAAGTTATCATTCAGCGGATTGTCTTTCACCTTTGTCTCGTGACCATCGGTAAACATATCCTTGAGAACACTGTCATCGTAAACGGATTGAATCAAGGTATGAATACCTTCTGCCATTGGCTGGATTTCTTCCGGCAGCGGAGCAACAGTTCCCATCTTCACATCGGTACGGTACTTGTCTGTAACCTTACGCTTCATATCCACATAACCATTGCTGATTAGATAGAACTCAATGACATCTGCTGCATTCTTGTCAATAAGAGTCGGTGTTCCATCCATCTTGACATATTTACCATTAAAGTATTCACTGCTTGCTGTAGTAGGTCTGTCATAAAGGACAGTCTTAATATCACTTTGAAGATCGGCAACAAATCCCTTGTAGCTTTCGCTTGCAATAACCGTCAACATATTGATATCGTGGACACTGTCACCACAGCTTTCGGCATCCATACGGTTACCATGCTGGTTTACACAAAGACGCAGACCACGACCAACTTCCTGACGCTTCGCTGTCTGGCTGTCAGAATGTTTCAGCGTGCAAATCTGGAAAACATTCGGGTTGTCCCAGCCTTCACGCAGTGCGGAGTGAGAGAAAATAAATCGTGTTGGCTCTTCAAAGGAAAGCAGGCGTTCTTTATTCTTCAAAATCAAATCATAGGCAGAAATATCGTCCGAAAATTCACTGCCACGCTTCAGCTGACTGTCAATGCTGTGACCGGTCTTTTTATCAATACTGAAATAACCTTTGTGTACAGCAGAAACATCACTGCAAGTAGACTTCAGATATTTCTGATATGGCGTATCAAATACCGTAATGTACTCGTTCAGCACATTCAGATATTCCTGCTCAAACATCTGTCCATATTCTCCAAGGACTTCATTGCCATCAGCATCATATTGACGATACTTGGCAACTTCATCAATAAAGAATAGAGAAAGAGACTTAATTCCCATATTGAACAGCTTTTCTTCCTTCTCAAAATGAGAAAGAATGGTCTCACGAATCTGAATTCTACGCATATCCGACTCAGACACATCACCGGAAACTTCACCGGTTTGGATTGTCTCACCATTAGTAAAAGTCACAGTTCCACGGAACGGGTCAATATCTGAGATTGTATATCCCTTATACTGCTCCATTTCCTGAGATACATAGTAAAGGTCATCGCCAACGCCAAGCATACGGGTTTCACGGTTAATGGACTTGTTATAACCGATTTCCAGCTCAATACGAGCCATTGGCGGCTTCTTAGAAGAAAGAACAATCTGCTCCAGGAATAGATAGCTGTCTGTTCCACGGAAGTTTTTCACTTCAAATCCCTTAACTTCAATTTTCTTAACCAAACGCTTATTAAACGCATCCAGAGCATCCAGTACATAAACGGTATTATGCTGCACGGCATGAGTTGCAGAGTAGTTCAGCGTAAACAGAGGGTTAAAGTTCTTCAGAGCCTTCTGCGTAACGGCTCCACCCATTTTCTGCGGCTCATCCAGAATAATGATTGGTCTGTTCGCTTTGATAACATCAATCGGACGGCGAGAGCCAAATTCATCACGCTTAGAATAAATAATACGGGCTTCTTTGCTTCTGCCATCTTCTTTCAGAGAAGATGCAAACGCCTGCGTATTGATAATCATTACATTGATGCCGGAGCTGGACGAAAAGTTATCCAGCTGATTCAGGTTAGAACTGTTGTAGACAAAGAAACGGGCTTTCTTGCCGTAATGCTCCATAAAGTGATCAGCGGTAATTTCAAAGGACTTCTTCACGCCCTCACGAATGGCAATCGAAGGCACAACCACAATGAACTTACTCCAGCCGTACCTCTTGTTCAGCTCGAACATAGTTTTGATATACACATAGGTCTTACCGGTGCCGGTCTCCATTTCGATATCAAGACTGCATCTGCCCAAATCCTTTACAAGTGCTTTGGACTGCTTAATATTGTTTTGGCTTTGAAGCTTTTGAATATTGATTAAAAGTTGCTCATCAGATAACTCAATCAATTCGTTCTTGTAGCCGGTATCATCATCCATATCGTAGATATTCAGTTGATGAGATTGTCCCATATCAAGAGAATATTGCTGATCCATATCAACATTCAACCGCATCTGCTGATTTTCCTGTTTTTTGCCCAAGTCTCGGATATAGCTGATTTTATCGTGATATCCCTGACCTTGAAATACCTTTACAACCGCATCGACGGCATCGGTTTGGTATTGCTGTATCTTAAAGTTAAATTTCATCTTCCGGGCGCACCTCCTGTTCCAACATAAGAAAACGGTCAAAGTCGCTCTCATACAGACGATCCTGAATAATACGGTACTTTTCGTATTCCGTTTCCGCATGGAGTTTGGCCTGCTCTGCACTGATTTTTCCTGGGCCTGTGAGCAGTTCATTTCCATTAAACTCCAGGAAACCGTCCAGGCGCTTTGCCCAATCCTCCATACTCATAGGGATTTTCCGCTCGGCTTGCAGCTCTGCATAATCCAGATATAACGATACAATCCGCTCCAAATAATTCATTTCTTCTTTGCTCAGATAGTTTTTTGCAATCGTCACATCGGCTTTCAGAATTTTTCCATCTGGAGCGTTCTCCCAGGTAGTCAACCCCATGTGTTCCTTATTTGCGTCAGCACGCTCCACAATCAGTTCTGCCGCTGTATGGCGATGAACGGCAAAGTGCATTTTGTTCTGAACCGTCTGGAAGAACAGACGGGTAGTTTTTGCATTTTTGTCATAATCAAAGGCTTGATATTGTCAATATTGGTTTACACTTTTTTCTCAAGAATGTTCGACCTTATGCT
>ERZ1673736.1226-NODE-1226-length-35323-cov-9.395798_pt1 | contig 35323 bp, 48 predicted proteins | sample MGYA00580212_ERZ1673736 | MGnify/ENA primary metagenome ERZ1673736 (study PRJEB41218, sample SAMN15661752) | gut metagenome | host: Homo sapiens | place: Canada: London | collected 2015-08-20/2019-03-30 | study: EMG produced TPA metagenomics assembly of...
TAATCGTTCGATTTTTCGCCTAAGTTAGTTGTCGTTCAGCAGACACAGGCAAGAGGCGGTTGGGGCAGTGATAGTGGTGCAGGTTTCCTCTGGCAAAATGGTCAAATAAGCCAGGAGGTATCCCTCAATGGCCCGAAATCTGATACAGAGGCTGATCTGAGGTTCAACATAGCAGAACTGCAATTTAGTTGGTATAGTAACAACTCTTCGTCAGGTGCGATGTTTCAGGAAAATTTGCAGGGTGTGACATACGTGTACATTGCTTTCAACTAGTAAGACACAACACCTACCCAAATGCGATCCATCCATAGTTAGTCCCAGCAGCATTGAGCTGATATGCGGCGCTGTCCATCTCGACGGGCTGGTTATTCCCGCTCTTCTGCGTGTATTTGGCGTACCAGCGCAAAGTGTTATTTTGGAAGGCGGCATAGTACTCCAAAACGTACTCATAGGGATAAGCCCCGCCGCCGCTTTGATAGCCGTCCTCAAAAGGGAACGGATATTTTTGGAAGGCAGCTGTGAGGTCTCCGGGGGAAACGATGCTCTTGTTAGCAAGTGTCTGAGAGTTCCACAACATATCTCCGAACCCGGCCCCAAACAGCCAAATTAAGGTAGGCAAAAAATCGAACGTTAAACTGCACGGATGATCGGCCCCATAAGTGCCGGTGCCTACATAGGAGCCGGTGGCGATCTGGACGGCGCCGGCCTGCTTCAGCGCGGCCAGCAGGGCCTCCAGCGAGCTCTGCCCGGTGCCGCCCTTATTGACCGGCAGGATCCCGGTAAGGGCATCCAGCGCGTGGGTGTGAGACGCCGCGGCCGCCCCCACGTCCGCGGCTGAGAGGGTGATATCCGAGGACAGGGCTTTTTTGTTGATCTTCCGCGTGAGCGGGACATACAGCTTGCCCAGCAGCTCCTTGACCTTGCTCCAGAGCACCCGCTTTCCGGCGTTTTCCGCCGCGCTGTCCGTGATGACGATCCCGTCCGCGTCCGCCAGGGCATCCTTGGTGTCAAAGCCCGCCATTGCGGTTGAGACGTCCATCTCCGGCAGCTGCTCCGGCAGGACTTTGCCGTCCTCTCCCAGATCAGCTTTGTCCGGGTGCGCGTCTTCGGACTCATTGTGCTGGCGGATCATCTCCTGGACATCTTCGGCACTCAAATAAAGGGGATTACCAGATGCCACAAAGGTGATCTGCTCCGTCTGTTCCACGCGGATCAGGAGCTTGAGACGCTCATAGATCACCACGCCGCCATCCTGGGTGTCCAGGTACTCGCACTCCTGGCCGGCATTGTCATAGAGGTAAGCGCCTTCCTCCTGCGTGTCCGGGTCCTGCGCCATCAAAGCGAGTTCCCGGTAAAGAAAGCCCTCCTCAAACTGGCTGTTGTCCAATGTGGCAACCACGGCGCTCTGCTTCGCGTCGTCCGTGGTCAGGATGCCGTCGATCAGCATGGAGTGCCGCTCGCTGACAAGCTCTGTACGGTTAATCATGGAGCCGTTGCCCAGCAGGCCGTCTCCGATGGCTACACGGGTAAAATGGATGCCCTTGCCCTGGTGGCGCTTGGCCTCAATCGTCTGGCCGAAGGTCGTGAGCTTCAATCTTGTGAATGCCATATCTCTTACTCCTGTTCAATCGTCATCTGCCTGCCCCGCTCTATGGCTGCCGCCAAGTAGAGAGGGGCCTCATACCGCTGCTCCTTGGCAAGGTGGAGGAGGGTCCGCGCCGGCTTGATCTTGTTCAACTCCTGCAGAAGGAGCGTCCGGTCATCCAGCACGATATTCCCACCGATAAACCAGACAGTAGCCTCCGCCCAGTGATCCGGCTTTTCTCCCGGTTCAATGTTGACTTCGTCATATCCGAACGCCTGGGCCAGATAGCGGATGCCGCTGTTCAGCCCGGCCATCTCTGAGATCGCGCCCTTCATGGCAAGGCGCCGGCGGTAGTTGTCCACAGTCTCCCCCTGCAGGCGGAGCATATCCCGGTCCGCGCCATGGACTGGAAGCATCGCGTCCGAGCAGGTAAGCACAGAAGCCTCTTCCCGGACCTGCAGCAGCGCCTCCTTGCACTGGTCAAAGGACCGCCCCATCACCTTGAAGAAGATGTAAAACTGATTTAGAGACTGGCGGCCCCGCCGCAAGGGGCTGAAGAGCAGCGTGTACATATACTCTCCGAAGGTCTTGAACACGGTCAAACTCCTTTCACTGTGACGGTGATCTTTCCGGCCATGATGACCTTCTCCTCGGCCAGAGTGACATCTGCCGCAGGCGTGGTCACGGTCACGTTTCTCACCGTGGAGACGTCGCTCTTGATCTTGTGGATGATGTCCGCATGGGTCAGCTCATTGAGGGAGTCTCCGCGGTTGCGCAGCTTCAGCAGGTCCGTGACGGACGCCTGCACGCGCTCCGCGAGGCCGTCCTGGCTGAGGGCGCTGGAGACGGTGACCGTGACAGCCACATCCTGGGCGACGATCTCCGCGCTCTTCACCTTCACGTCCGTGTCCGGTTCCCGTATCTCCTCACAGGCCACCCGGCACTTTTCCAGCAGGTCCTCCGTGGCCGTCCCGGCCTCTGAGGTGATGATGATATCGACGGTGCCCTGCCCTCTCGGGTGCTGATCCTTGACGGTAACATAGAGGACGCCGGCGATGGCGGAGCAGACGTTGATGTAGGTGTCCCGCAGCGGAACGAGCGCCAGCTCGGACCAGGATCGGAGCGTGCGCTCCCTGGCGCTCTCATCGTCCTCCGTGTCGCTGCCCTCCCGGGTGATCCAGCCGGCGCTGTTGGAGATGGTCACATCGCCCAGATAGGTAAGTGTCCTGGTGATCTGCCCAGCCGGAACATTATAGCGGGCGCCCTCTACCTCGGCCTCCACTGGGACCTCCACGGACTTCGCCCCCTTCTGGAGGGTGATCTCCTGCAGGGCCACAAAGCGCAGCTCGTCGCCGTTGATATCCTTGATGCTCTTGAAGATATGCCCCTTTGGGATCTTGACCGCCTCGCCGTCCGTGTCGGTCCGGGAGACGGTGACCACACCTTGGGTCTTCTGCGCCAGCTTGCGGGTTTTGGAGTAGTCGGACATCTTCAGGTCCAGCCAGGCGCCGGAAGCGTGGCTCACGAACATCTGATTCAAGACTGTCCGGCAGAGCTCCAGAAGTTCGATCTGGATGCGCAGGACGATCATAAGGAGCGTGTGGAAGACGCCGCCGGAATGAAAGTTTGTGATGGTGAAGCCGGCGTCGGACAGCTCCTGGATCCGTTGATCCTCCAGCTCCGTCAGATCCGGAACAGGGATCACCTGATCTAAAATCTTATCGTCAATCAATGACAGTCACCTCCAGATTGACCGGGTCGATGATAATGTGCAGACTGTAGGACGCCTCCGTGTCCGCGGCCTGGAAAGATCCGTAAATATGAAAAGCGTCCTTTATAAGCCCCACTTGGACCTGTACGCTGTCCGGAATGATTTCCTCCCGTTTGAGCAGGCCGCTCCTGACCCGCTGCGTGATCTCCAGCCGGGTGATCTCATCATCTTCAGACTGCAGGAAGTCGTACAGGCTCCAGCCGAAGTCCTCGTCATAAAACAGCTCGCCCTTCTGCGTCTGCGCCTCCAGGATGATGGATTGCAGGAAGCAGTCCATGCCGGAGCAGAGAGGGGCGTCACCATCCGCTGCCTGGGTGAGCTGTCCATCCTCATCCAACCGGATGTCCGTGTCGTGCAGACCCGTCACAGGACCACCTCCCCGATGATGACCGGCGTGAGATCTCCAAAGGGGAGCGCGATGGCCGCCAGTGCCCCGGCCTGGAGCTGTATCCTGGAGCGAACGCCGGGCAGGGCCGGGAAGCTGCTGTCCTCGCTGCCGAAGCGGTCCACCACCGTCAGGGTGTACTCCTGCCAGCGGCCCACAATATGGCCCCGATAGCTGGTGCCGCCCTCATCGTTGTGGATATCCAGCTCCTCCGCCTCGTAGGTGTCCGAAAGGGTCTTCACGGCGGATACACGGGCCAGGAGGATGGCGGGCGACGTCAGATAGGGATAGTCCTGCTTGAGGATGTCCCCGACCACAGCCTTGACAAACCGCTCCAACTGCTTTCCCATGGCGGTTCCCTCCTCAAAAATAGATATGGGTCCGGATGAAGCCCTCGTCGTTGGTGAGGTGCCGGACCCGGACCACCTCCACCTCGCCCGAGATACTGGGATGACTGACCTGGATGCGGTGGGAGTGACGGACAAAGGGCGCGGACACGGTTTCGAGGTCCCAGAGGCTGCCGCGTCGGGCGAGACTCAGGATATTTCGCCCTGCCTCGAACGTGTAGGTCATAGTCTGCTCCGGCTGTTCGCCCCAGTAAAAGACGCCGCCGGAGCAGAAATAGGGGACCTGGATATTCCAGGCGGCCGCCACGGTGTCCAGGGCCTGCACACCGCTCTGCCTGCGGATGGAGAGGCGCTTCCGTGCCGGATAGACCGTGGACGTCAGCTTCAGCTCCGTCAGGCCCGCCTGTGCCAGGATGTACCGGATCACCTCCTGGGGCGTCGTATCCAGAAAGGTCTCATTGACGGTGAGTCCCTCCAACAGCAGCATAGGGTCCTTCAGGATGATCTCATCGGCATTGCTGCCGGCGTTGTATGTCGAGCCGACATAGCCGGTGAAAACCTCATCGAAGGCGCCGCCGTAGCCCAACAGGATCGTGGCCGGCTCCAAGCGGGAGATGCTGATCTCCGGCTTGAAGCGGTCTGTGAAGCGGATCTTCGCCCAATCCATGCGGGAGTCCCTGGCGGAGGAGACCTCGATCTCAATGCCCTGCTGGAAGGTGTAGCCCCCGGCCTGAGCGGTGATCCGCGGATAGAACAGTTCCAACGTCTCCATGTACTACTTCCTTTTCAGCTTTGACAGGACCTTGGCCGTATCCGCGTCATCCACGGCAGGGGACTTGCCCCGCTTCTTCTGCAGTGCCGGCGTGATCTTCCCCGGCGCCGCGCCCCGGTCGGAGCTGAGATAGCTGGAGTAACTGCTGTCCAATGTCCCAGCTGAGCCGCTGCCGGAGCTGCCGCTCTTCTTGCCGGACGAAGTGCCGGAGGATTTTACGGCCTGGATGGTCTGTGGGATGTACTCCCACAGCTCCAGGGTCACGGAGAAATAGCTCTTCTTCTGTTCGGCCTTGTGGTTGAGAGATTTGAACAGGACCTTGTCGATACCGTGGGCGGCCGCGTCCTCACACACGATAGGGATCGGCTGCGGCACACCCTGACCCTCTTTGCGGAACACCGCCCGGAGCGTCTCCAGGCGCTGATACTTGGTCTGCGTGTCGGTATCGTCCACCACCAGCTCAATATTGATTTTGGCATCCTCGTAGCCGGTGGCCTGCTTGGGCTTGGCGGAGCTGCCCTCCACCTCCTGCTCGTCGATCTGTGCCGACTCCTTGACCTCGATGCTTTTAACAAGGCCAGGGAGGACGACTCCGTTCAGCTTGATGGTATTGTCTTCCACAAAGATCATGAGAGCCGCCCCCCTTCCTTACGCCAGCGCGAAGTCGGTTTCCGGATCATCATCCGGATCCTCGCCGCTGTTGATTTTGTCTTCCAGTTCGCCTACGATCTCCAGCAGGTCCTGAAGTTGCTTGATCTTCTTGACATCCACCTGCAGCACCAGCTTCTTGACGATAAAGACTTTGCCATCCCTTCCGGCGGAGCCGCTGCCGTCTCCAGCGTCTGCTTCCTCGCCTGTGCTGCCGCCCAGGCGGACCGGCTTGGGAGCATCCTGCTGGAGGCTGACCCTGGCTCCCTCCAGACCCTTGGTGATTGCGTTGGCCGGAGCATCCTCCGCCAGGGTCACACCCTCGGCGAAGGTGGTCATGGTCTTTTTGCCGCTCAGAGTCAGGGTGCTCAGGGGACCCTCCTTGGCATCGGAGTGGGGGAACAGGTTGCTGATCTTCCCAAAGATGCCCTTGACCGCGTTGATGGGCGCCATCGCCACGGACTTGATACCGTCGACGAAGGTGGTCACGAGCCGCCGTCCGGCTTCACCGAACCATGCGATCTTCTCGCCGATCCAGTCCATGATAGACTGAAAGCCCTGCTTCAGCCACTCAAGTCCTGCCGTGATTTTGGAGCAGGCGGTGTCCCAGGCGTTCTGCAGGAACGCGGTCACGCTGTCCCAGTTCTGCCAGAGCAGGATGAGGGCGGCGATCAGCGCAACGATACCAATGACAACCCATGTGATGGGATTTGCCAGCAGTGCCGCGGTGAAGGACCACACAGAGGCAATCAACCCGGGCATGGCGGTTACAGCGGTCACAACCGCCTGCCTCGCCATGCTGACCAGACCGAGCGCCATGTTCTTCAGGGCCGTCACGCCGGAGACCACCGCTGTCTTTGCCATGCCGGCGATCCGCAGCGTCACGTTTTTGACCGCGGTGACGGCGGTGCTTCCCGCTGTTCGGATCCTGTTAAAACCGTTTCGGATCGCGTCGCCCGCTTCCATGCCGTACAGGGCTATGGTCTCAAACAGGTCCGGCAATCCCCGGATGACGCCGATGAAGCCTTTGACCAGTCCGGCGGTCTTGGTGAAAACGATCCCCACGCCGCCGACTACGGCGATGCAGGTGCCCGCCACAGCCAGGAAGCCGCCCAGGGTCAGGGCCGCAAGGAGGATGATCCGGACAAGGTTCTGGTGGTTCTCTACCCACTCCGCGCCCTTTTGGATGACGCCGGCAGCGCCTTCCATCAGGTCGTTGACCACAGGGAGCAGTGTGCTTCCCGCCGCTTCGGCGACGTTGTGGAGCTGCTGCTGGAGCCGTTCAAATTTCTCCGGCTCTGTCTCGTTCATGGCGGACGCCATTTCTGAGGCCACAGCTGTGCCCTGCCCCATGGCGTCGTACAAGCTCAAAACATTGTCCTGCAGCTCTCCGGTCTTACTGTACAGCAGATCAATGAGATCTACGGCCTCATCGGTGCCGAATGCCGTGGCGATCTCCTGCTTCTCGATGGCGTCGATGGTGTCGCCGTACTTTCCACGCAGCAGATCCAGGATCTCCGGCAGGCTCTTGATCTGGTTGTTGGCGTCCACGAACGCCAGCCCCAGTTCTTCGCCGCCCTTCGCCGCAGACTGGATGAAGGCCGCGTATTTGGTGCCGGCTTCCGAACCGCTCATGGTGGCCTGAAGCATCCCCAGGACAGACAGCTGCTCTTCCAGCGGGACTTTTGCGTTAGTAGCCGAAGCGCCCAGACTCTCAATGGCCGCAGCCATTTCCGATCCGGTCGTTTTGAACTGCTGGACGGATTTGGAGATCCCGGCTGAGAACATCTCTCCGAACTCCAGATCCGTCAGATCGTCGTAGAAGCCCTTGTAAATGCCGTAGCCTGTGGCAAACAGGCTCGTCATCTCGCCGACTGTGGATTTGGTGGCCTTGCCTGTCAGGGCGGCCAGGGTGGTGAAATCGGCCACGCCCTCGTCTGTCAGAGAGGCGATGCCGCTCTTGATGTCGTAGGAGGCGGAAATGAAATCCGCCTTGGATGTTCCGGCCCACTGGTCGGAGAAGCTGCGGGCCGCGTCCTCCACGGCCTCCAGATCCTTGACGCCCAGGGATGCCAGTTCACCCAGGGCGCGGCGTGTCTCGAAGGTGGCCTCCACGGGAGCCAGCGCGGCCCCCGCGATGGAGGAGCCCAGCTCCGTCATGACCGCGCCGGTCTTGACCATGCCCCCGAACGCGCTTTCCAGCTTTTGCAGCCTGGATACGCCGCCGTTGACGCTGCTGCTGATCCGGCCCATGGGGCCGGTGATGTTGTCCACCATATTCATGATGAGGGACAACCTGAATACACTTTCGAGGCTCATGGGCTGCGCACACCTCCGCTCTGGCGAGCGGTATGGGGCGGCCCTGTACCCCGCTCATTTGCTTTCACGTGTCTGCCTCGCCTCCCGGTCATTCACCGCCGAATACCTCGGAGATCGCGCGGGCGATGATGTTCTTTTCCAGTTCCTGAACATAACGGGCCTTCGCTATGCAGCCCAGGAACTCGCCGATCTCCGCCTTCTCCGGGTCAAAGCCCTCTAAGAGAGGAGGAGGCAAGAAGCGGTAGATCTCCAAAAGCCCAGCTTCCACCAGACTGCTTCTTACCTCCTCGGCCCGCTCTCTTAGAGCTTTTTCAAATTTACTGCGTTGGTCAGGCCCAGGATCTCCGTGAGCTTGCCCGCGATGGTCAGGGCCACGCCGGGATATTCCTCCATCTCGGAGGTCAGGCGGTCCTTGTCCTCGTCCACCACGCAGTCCAGCAGGAAGGTCTTGCTTGCTCGGGTCATGCCGAACTGCTGCACGCCCTTCAGGTAGCGGTCATAAGAGGGGACGCTGGGCCGCTTGAAGTAGTAGCCGAACTCCAGCGCGTCGCTGTCTTCGTCCTCCCGGACAGAGCAGGAGACACGGAACACCTTTCCGTATTTGGCCTTGAGGGTGTCCTTTTCACTCTGGGGCACGGCGGCCGCCGCGTCCGTTTTCTTGATGTCTTCCATGAAAAATTCCTCCGTATTTCTCAAATAACTTGTCCCTTAAACAGGCTCCACGCCGTCCTGAACGACGCCGCCGTAGATGGCGAGATCCAGGCTCACCTTGACGCTCTTGTCTCCCTGGGTGACGCTGTTGGAGCGTTTGGAGATCTGGACCATCTTCAGCTCGTCGACCACCGTCTTCTCGCCCTCCATGGCGTAGCTGACCACGACGGAGGGAAACTGGAGCTTGAAGAAACTGACACCCTTGGCCTTGCAATAGGCCAGCAGCTTGTGATAGTCGTCGCGGAGCAGGGAAATTTTTCCGGTGCTGGAATAGTTGCCGGTGCCGAAGCCCCGGGGCTTGTTGCCCCTGCCGTAGACGGCCTCCTGATCCAATTCATCGTCATAGCTGATCTCCTGGACTTCGATGTCCAGGCCCGGGATCTTGAAGTCCACATCAGCCCAGTCGTAGACTTTACCATTGACTGTCATGCCGCATATCCTCCCTTCCGCTTAATCGCTGACATTGGTGCGCCCGACCTCGATCTCGATCTCCCGGATGTATCCCCGGGACAGATAGAGGATACGGACGCGGAGGAGCCCGGTCTCCAGGAACGACTCCGCCTGCCCCTCGGGGATCGTGACCTCCGCCCTGCTGATCTCCTTCGCGGCCACCATTCTGTCCAGAGGCGCCGTCAGGAATTTCGCCCGGGCCTGTGTCTCGCCGTCAAAGTCGGTCATGTCGATATCGTCATTGAGCAGGAGCAGAGCCTCCTTCCGGACTTCCCGGATGACTTTGTTCTTCACGCGGATATCCTCCGCATACTGGAAGTCGCTCTTCTCCGGGCTGAGGACCTTGGCATGGTAAACGAAGAAGTCCTCCAGACCCGCGTAGCTCCGGAAGGTAAGGAAGCCCGCCTCGTCCAGCATCTTGATGATGGAGTCGTCCAGGCCGGCGGGGAGCAGCTCCTCCAGTGTATCCGGCGAGATGCCGAAGCCGGCCTCGGGCCGGGTCTTGCCGATGCTCTCCGCCACGCCCGCCTTGGCGTACAGGCCGGAAACGATGCCCGCGAGGTTGACGATCTGAACGCTGCCGTCCAGCCGTACCAGACGCCCCCATGCGGTGCAGACCTGGATGTCGGTATTCTTAACCTTGCCGCGGGCATTCTCCAGGCCCAGCGCCCAGTCGGTGAGATCTCCGGTGGGGTAGGCGGCCTCCATAAGAATGAAGAGGGGCTTGTGGTACTCCGTGGCAAGCTCATTGCGGACCTCGCCCATGGCTTCCCACAGATCCAGATCGCTCCCGCCCACCACATGCAGCCACTCAAATTCTTCGGAAAAGTCCTTGATCTTGCGGGCCGCCGCCAGGGCGTCGCCCTTCGTCATGGCGGGGGCCGTGGTGCTGAAGCTCCACATATCGCCCACCTGGAAAGAACTGTCCGCCTCCTCCTGAGCTGCCGCAAAGGTGAGCGTGAGTCCAGTCCCGGGCAGCTCATATTTGCCCGCCACGGGCACGGTGATCTCGTCGCTGAAATTATTGCCGCCGTCGATGGAATAGGTGAAGGCCGCAGTGTTGAGAGTGCCCTGGGCGGTGATCCTCACCACCACCGCGAAGGCGTTATAGGGGCTGCCGGACGCCGTGAGTGTGCCGCCGCCCTTGCCCTCTTTCTCCACCTCTCCGACGGTGCCCGCTGTAGAGGCAGCCACAGGAAGGCAGTACACCCGGGCGGCGCCAAACTGGACGGAATCCATGACGGAGTCGGCCAGAGGGGAGCGCCCCAGGCGCTCCTTGATGGTATCGGCGGTCATGTCGCCGGTGATGATAATGAGCTTGTCGCTGACGATAGGGGAGGGGCCGATGCGGACGCTGATCCCGGAGCCGGACCTTCCGGAGAAGCCGAGCTGCCCATCCAGGACGGTCTCCCTGACATCTCTGAGCACTGCCATCCCTCACGCCTCCTTTCGGCCCCCGGTCATGGGCGCCTTTTGATATACCTCGACCGCAGCCAGGAAATCCGCCGCGGTCATCTGACGCCCTCTGCGCCAGCCGTTGGCGGAGCATACGCCCACAAATACGGGGCGGCTCACGCCATAGCGGGCCCGGAGCGTCTCGATATCCTCCAGAGACGCCGCGTCGGGCGCGGCGTCCTGGAGCCTGTTGTTCTTAATTGCCATTTGCAGGCTCCTTTCCATTGTTTTTCCCGATGTCCTCCAGTCGGTAGTCCCGGGCTCTGTGGAGGCCGATGTCCCTGTAGACGCCGCCCCGGAAGGTGATGTTCACCGTCACGGCGACCTCCGCCTTCAGCGGATGGTCTTCCTCGGTGGACCACTCCACGCTCTCCGCGGCCAGGGGGACGAAGTTTCCGTCCACTTCGATCCCCTGGTCCAGAGCGGCCAGGAATTTCTCCAGCATGGCCTCCACCTTGTCGTCCGTATAGTCTCCCAGCACCACCTGAAACGTCACGTTCCGGTCGAAGAGCTTTCTGCGCTTGTGCTGCGCTCCCTCTTGGTCTTGATAGATGGTTTTGGAGCCGTTTCGCGCGATCATCTCCGTACCGGGCAGGACCGCTCCCACATGGCTTTCCAGGGACCGGGAGAGGGACTTCATGGTCGTGTATGGCTTTGTTTTGAGTCCGGCCTCCTTGAGCTTTCCTACAAGGTATGCCTTCGCCTGTGTGTACAACATACGCTATTCCCCCTGCCGGCGGATGAAGTCCTCCACCGTCTCCTGCAGCTCGGTCTGGTCCTCGGCAGAAAGGCCGAGGAAGGGGCGGGCGGGGATCGTCACCTTGACCTTCTTCCGTGTGATCCAGCGGCCGTCGACTTTGAAGCGGAGGTATTTCTTGTTCTTGGCCTTGATGATCCGGTTCCTGACTCCGTACTGGTGGGTGGAGGCGTGCTTGACGTTGGTGCCCACCGCGAAGCCGGTGGCGTCGGATCTGACCTGGATGCTGTTGCGCAGCTGTCCGGAGTCCACCAGCGTCCTGCCGCCTTCGGCAAGGGCCCGCTTGGATGTGGGCCAGCGTCTGCCGTCCGGCCCCTTGCCCGTCCGGAAACGCTCCAGGGTGGACGCGCGCACGCCTTGGCCCAGGGCCGCGTTAAGGCTCTTCCGGTCCATCTCCGCGAGGCCCCGGATCTTGTTCAGGGCCGCCCGGGTGTCGCCCTCCAGCCGGATATTTACCATGAGTCACATCCCCTTCATCGTATCCCGGCTGAAGAGCCGGCGGTTGGAGTGCATGGAGAAGCCGGCGGCCGCCGCTGCCTGGGGATCGCTGGCTTCAGTTCCGAGGCTGACTTTGCCCTCCGCGACCAGCGTGAGGAACTTGATGGCGGCGTTGTAGCGGGTGAGATAGTTGCCCTCCCGTCCCGCTTCGTCCAATCCGGCGCGGGACATAAGGTTATAGAGGGCGATGTCCTTGGAAAACTTGTTGATGACCTTTGGAACCGGGGCGAGGGGGACGGCGTACCTCTTGGCAAGGTAGCCGTCGATCTCCCCGTCCGCGTCCGCAATGGCCTCGTCGATGAGCGGGCCGATCCCAGCCTCCCGCTCCTCCGGGTCTTCAATGAAGTCTGTATCTGTGAGGATTTGACTCACAGCATCCTCTTTCAGCATGGCCCGGACCTCGCTGCGTGTGCAGTAGCTCATACCGGTCAATCGCCGGCGGTCCCGTCGCTGCCGTAGGCCATCTGCCAGAAGCCGAAGCCCGCGTTCCCCCGGGAGTCCGCGCCGTAAACGAAGGTCTTGCTCATGAATACATTGTCGTCGGTCTCGTTGGTCTTGCTCACGAACTTGACCTTCTTGCGCTGCTGGTAGATCAGGGGCTTGACCGGCATGGTGGTGCACATCAGGAACCAGGCGGTATCGCTCCCGGCCAGCTGGGGAACCACCAGGGGCTTTGCGGTGCCCCTCATGGTGTTTCTGGTTCCGTTGATGAAGTCGGCCTCGGTAATGTCCATGGCAGCCTTCTCCAGTGCGGGCGGCACCACCAGGAGGTTGGGGACGAGGTTCAGGGCCTCACCCTTGCTGTTGGTCAGGCTCATCATGCCGGAACGGGCTGCGATATAGGCGTCCAGGCTCAACTTCGCCGTGCCCTTGTTGGACACCTTGCTCTTGCCGATCATGTGCTCGCTGGAGAAAAACGCCTTGCCGTCGAAGCATTTCTCATTGAAGCCATTCTTCAGAAGGCTGAAGACCAGCTTGTCCGGGTGCATGGCAGCGGACTGGCCCAGCATCTCGATAGAGGGGTTAAACAGGCCGATCTTGTCGTCCTCAATGGCGTTGCGGTCGATGCCGATGGTCAGCTCGAAATCCTTGTTCTTGATGGTATAGTCCGACGCGCTGAGGTTCTGGACCTCACGGTCGCCGATCCACTCCCTCATGCCAGGGATGTCGCCGAGCCACGCATAGGTCTCAGCGTCCGTGGTGGAAGGGGTAACGGTAGCCACCTCGGTGTACAGGGGATTTACAGTGGTCAGCGCCCTGTTGAACAGGGTGTTGAAGCCCACATAGATGCCCCGCAGGTTCTGGGGATTCACAATCATGGTTTTTGTCCTCCTTTTTTAGGCTTCGGCGGCGATGGCCTGAATGCCGCGTCCGATCTCCACGGCGACGCCCGCGTCGTCCACCCGGATCACCAGTCCGGCCACGCTGGCGCCGGTGGCGGTGGCGGTGACGGTCTGGTCGTCCGCGATGTAGCAGGGCTTCAGGACATGGGCGGTGGTGAGCTTCCCGGCGTCCGTGGCGTTGTCAAAAACGAACACGCCCCGAGAGACCCGGATCGTGGCCGCGCCGTCCGCTCCGGTGTTCGCCACGGTTTCCTCGGCCCGGCCGGCCGCGGTGAGTGTGGCAGCCTTGGAGCCGGGGACGGCGTAGCCGCTGGCGTCCAGGGCCACGAGTGCGCCCTGATAGATGGTGGTGCTCCCTTTGACAGGGAGGATGAGGTGACGCGCCCCGTTGCTGATCTCGGTGGTGTCCCTCGCTGCTGTGAGTGCTGCCATGGTCTTACGCCTCCTCTTTCATGCCGTACTTCTTGACGTCTTCTTCGTTGATGCCCAGCTGCTTGCACACGAGGCGGGTCGCCTCGTCGATGCCGCCCGCGGGCGTATCCGGGCCATCCGGGATGATCTGGTCCATAGGGACCACCTGCGGGGCCTTCTCCACAAAATCCGAGAAGCCCCTGGGATTGCTCAGGGCGTAGCTGGTGGCCCACTCCTTCTGCGCCGGGGTGATCTTGCCCGCCTTCAGGGCCTGGGTGACCGCCTCGTCCGCGTCCCGCTGGGCGGCGGCCTTCTCCAGCTTCTCCACCTTCTCCCGCAGGTTCACGCCGTCGACAATCCCGCCCTTCAGCTCCATGATCTTTGCGGTGACATCGCTGGTGGCCGCGCCGGACTTCAGGCCCAGCAGCTCACAGACGGCCTTGTTCGCCACGGTCTCCTCGCTGCCGGGAGGCGGTTCCTTGCCGTCCTCCTTCAGCTTCTTCAGCTCCGCCAGTGCGGCGGTCAGCGCCTGAGTGATCTGTTCCTCCGTGGCGTCCTCGGGCAGGCCCAGCAGCTTTGCCAGTTCTTTCGGATCCATAGTGTTTTGTCCTCCTTCGTGATTATTGTAAGTGCTGGAATTGACAATGGGGTCCATGTGGTCGATTGCGGGGGTGTTGGTGAGGGCCAGCGAGTGCAGGCCCGTCGCCTTGTTGTCCGCCTTGCGGACGGTGATGACCGGGGAGAGGTAGCGGTACTCCCGGTTCTTCAGGTACGCTGCCGCCCGGTCCGTCCACTCCACCTTTGCGACGATATGGCCGTCCTGGATGGAGAGGTCTTTGACCCAGCCGGCAGCCGGGGCCTGGACGCCGTCCAGCGTCTGGTGCTCGTAGTCCACCACCACATCCACGCCATGCCGGGCGATCTCCGCCTTCATGAGCCGCAGGCTCTCCTCATCCACGTCGAATTCGCCCTTCTGGCTGGTGACGTGTCCCAGGGGCAGGATCCGGATGACCTCCGGGACCCCCTGGACCTCCACCTCGCCCCCTTTCAGGGTGATGATCTCCATTTTTTGCGTGTCTCCTTTCCGGGGCAGAGCCCCAAGACCGCCGTTAACGCCGTGCGCACGGCGTTAGACGCCGTTTTGCGGGGGGCCCCCGTGAAATGACCCTCCCCCCTCCGCCGGAGGGGCGTCAGCGGCCTTTTTACGCCTTTTCCCCAGGTCCGCTTTTTTCCCGCTCCCGGAATGCCTTCGCCAGGGGCTCGGGATACCCCTTCAGGTCCGGCCTCCACGGGGTCTTTGCCGGGTTGCTGGCAAACTGGGGGTCCGGCATGATGTTTACAAAGCGCCCGTCTTTCAGCATACTGGCGGAGGGAGCCCTGGTCTCCACGCGAAGGCCCAGCCGCTCCACCTGCCGCCGGCTCAGGCTCCGCACCGTACAGCGGCACTTGAAGCCGTTGGGCGGGAACCATGTATCCCAGACCGGGGAATCCGCCGGGAAGACCCTGCCATCCATGGCGAGGTGAGAGGGGCGCGTCCGGGAGTCGTTGACCGCGTCATACTGCCAGTATGGGCGCAGCTTCATGACCTCCGGGTCCGTCATTTGCTTGTAGTGGCCCACATTGTAGGCCGTCTGGATATTGGTGCGGAAGATGTTCTCCGCCTGATACGGGGTGACGCCCTCGTAGCCCTCCCGCTCCAGGAAGCCGTTCATGTTGGAGCGGAACTCCGCCAGGGTGTTTCCCTGCTCCAGAGCCGCCAGCAGCTCCTCGTAGAACCTGCGGAGGATCTGCAGCTTGGAGTAGCCGCTCACGGTGAAGGCCAGGACGCGGTAGTCATAGGCGATGGAGTAGAACACCTTCGCTGTTACGGGGATGCGCCGGCGGAAATACTCCACCGCTTCCTCAAAAGTCATGTCGCCGCCGTTCAGGACGGCTTCAATCTCGTGCATGCTCCAGTGACCTCCCCTCCAGGTCCGCCAGGGTCATGACCTTCTGCAGCAGGTCCTCCACCTCAGACACGTCCATGGAGGCGTACAGCTCCGCCACGGCGTCCTCGTCCTCCAGGGTGTCCCGGAGCTGCTCCAGGCTCTCCGCCTGTTCCAGCAGCGCCAGCACCGGAGCGAACGCCTTGCGCCAGCTTTTGGCCCCGCGCCTGAGTGCCGCGGCCGTCACCCGGTCGATGTGTTCCTGGGTACCCGGCCCGCCGCCTTTCAGCGCCACATAGCGCCGGGGCTGCGCCTTGAAGGGGAGTGCCGGACCCGCTGCCTGCTGGGCGTAGCTGGGGGTGGCGATGGCCTCGCCGTCCTCCGGCTCCGGGATGCTGAACTTCTTGTAAAGGTAGGAGAGGGGGACTGGCAGGCCGGTCTTCTCCACCAATGTCCCCACCACGTTCGCCGTCTGCATGAGGTCTTCGTCCTCCTCACAGTCAAAGCGGATCCGAGGGATTCGCTTCTCCTCTCCGAAATTGAAGAGGACCAGGGGCCGGATGAGATCCCGCCGGAGCGTGGCTGCCAGGGCCTTGCAGTCCGCCACGGTCAGATCGTGCCGGACCTCGTTGTGGGTCTTGCTCTGGGCGTAGCTGCCGCCGCCCGAGTCCGAGGTCAGGGTCTGTCCCAGGATGGCCTTGCTGATCTGCTCGTCGCAGTAGCGGGCCAGCCGTTCGTACAGGTCCGTACTGGAGGTCTTCTCCGTGGTCACAAACTCGATGGAGGCGCCTTCCGGGATGATGCCCGCGGCGTCCGCGCCCAGCTGGATCAGCGCCTGCATGAGCGCGCGCTTCTCCTCGTCGCTGCTGCCGGGCGCGTACTTGCCCAGCCGGAAGGGGAGGCCGTACACCTCCGCGAAGCTGATCCAGTCCTTGATGTCGTAGTTCTTAAACAAGTACATCCAAGCCACGACCCGGAGGATTCCGGCGCGGGCCGGATGTCCTGATCTCGCCTTGTACTTGTGGATGATGAACTTGTTTTTCGGGAGCAGGATGCCGGAGGGCGTCTCGTCCGTCCTGCAGCGGAAGGAGTCGTCCACGCCGTCCCAGAAGAAACGCTTCTGGTGGCGGTTTTTGATCTCCCGGACCACGACCCGGCCGCCGTCATATCCCCACAGGATCTCCGAGACGGCGATCCCTTTTCCGATGGCGTCCAGCAGGTCCGTCTCGATGTCCTCCATGCCTTCGATCCCGTTGAGCTGCGCCTCCACAAACTCCGCGATCTCCTTGTCCCGCGGCTCGTCGCCGAAGGCGGTGATCTCGAAGTCCAGGCCCGTGACCGCGTTCTTCCGGGTTTGGAGCTGGCTGAACAGGTGGGGGTCGTGCTCCTCCATCTCCTCGAACAGCTCCATCTGCCGCATGACGTCGCCCGTGTCGGCCTCCCGGAAGATCTCCGCCAGACGGACCGGGGTCAGCCCGTTGGATGGGTATTCGCTGTATTTGTCCTGGACCCGGGCGACTGTCAGCTCCCGCGTCTCCGGCCTGGGGAGCGGCGGGGCCTGCGCCCGGCGCTTGCTTCTGCTCATGTGACTGCCTCCTCAATGCGCCTCTGCGCGGTCTGGTAGTAGTCATCATCCAGTTCGATCCCGATAAACCGCCGCCCGGTTTTCTTGGCAGCGACCAGAGTGGAGCCGGACCCGGCGAAGGGGTCGAGAATAAGATCGCCGGGCTTGGTGACGGCGGTGATGAGGTTTGCCAGAAGTCCCACGGGTTTCTCGGTTGGATGGCATTTCTGGCCGCCGCCGAGCTTCTGAAAGGTGATGAGGTCTTTCGGCCTGTAACCTGGGAAACTGTATTTTCCCTTTACTGCGAAAATGATGTTCTCATGAGATGGAGCAAACTGACTTTTGCAGTCTCCGACCCCGGTGTAGATTTTGTCCCAGATGACCTCACTTTTGACTTGAAAACCAGCCAGCCTCATGGCGTCGATAAAGGTCTGTTCAACATCCCAGCGAGTAAAGCAAACCAGGGAGCCACGACCGGACTCTCCCGGCTTCAGAACGCGGAAGGCATCATAGAGAAACCAAATAAAGGGAGCCTTATCATTCTTGATCGTCTTTCGCGTCCTCCATGCTTCAAAATTGATCCCGTAGGGCGGATCCGTGATAATGGCATCCACACTTTCGGGCTCCATCTGGCGGAGAACTGTGAGACTGTCACCGTGGATAAGTTTGTTTTCGTACTGAATCAAAAGTCCTCCTTAATAGGCTCCCGCCTTGAAGTCCGCTTCCCGGTGGAGCACGGTGGTGTATTCCACCTCGCCGCCGCCCTGAATATCGAGGGCAAGCTGGAGGGCCATCTGCAGGCCGTCCGGCGCGTCATCATTCCGGGCCATGGGATATTCCTTCATCTGCTGAAGGAGAGCCTTGTGCTTCTTGCTGAATTTGATATAGCCGTTTTTGACAAACGGCTGGAGGGAGCGGATGCGGGCGTCCTTGTTCTGTGTGGAGTTGATCTCCACGATGGGGAGGTATTCCCCGGACTTGGCCGCTTTCTGCCGCATGACCTCCGCGAAGTAAGCCTGAAACTGCACCGTCTCCACGCCGAAGCGGTAGTAGGGGCGGTGGAACTCTCGCTTGAGCCTCCGGTTGGCTTCCAGCACGTCCTCGATGATCTGGTCCGGATGGCGCTGGGCCACGTCCGCGATGACCACATAGACGACGCCGGTGATCCGGTCTTTTGCCAGAGCGAAGATGCTGCTGGTGTCCGCCCGCTTGTTCTTGCCCAAACTGGGATCGTTGGCCCCCACGAACAGGAAGCGCGGGTCCGCAAAGTTGGGCGGGGTCTTTCCCTCATCGTCCCAGTAGTCGAACCACTCCTCCTGAAACGTGCAGGTGGATGGGTCGATGGGGTTGTTCTGGATCTCTGAGTTGAATGCCGCGGGGCCGATATTGACCCGTTTGCACATAAGGGCGTAGTAGTCGTTCTTCTTCTCCCACAGCACCGCCGTCCCCTCCAGCATGTCCGCCCGGTTGGCCTCAAAGAAGGCCCGGGCGGTCTGCTCATGTTCCGGATCGGCGAGGTTGGTGTACAGCTGTTCCCAGGCGTCCCACAAGTCTGTGTTCACGGCCCAGGAGAGCACGCCCTGGTACTTCACGCTCTTGTATTCCGCTTTGCGGCACACATTCGCCAGCAGGGAGTCAAAGTGCAGCAGCGTCCCGATGTAGACGATATCCGTGTAGGTGTCGCCGCACTCGCTCACAGCCTTGTCGTACCAGTTGAGGAGCTTTGTCCGCTGCTCCTTGGTGGCGACGTTCTCGTCGTTCTCAAGGTCATCGCAGACGATGAGGTCCGGCCTCCACTGCTTATGCCGCCGGCCGCGGATCTTTTTTCCTGAGCCGATGGCCTCGATCTTGGTCCCGTTGGCAAGCAGCGCAACAGAGGATTTCCAGACGTTGCCGATCAGCTCGCCGAAGTCCTCCCGCAGGGCCGCGTTTTCCTCCAATTCGTCCTTGATGTCTGTGAGGAAGCCTTCCGCCTGCTCTGAGGAGTCCGACAGAATGATGATGTAATGCTTGTAGCCGTACAGAGCCGCGTGCAGGTCATCCTTGAAGGTGAAGGTCGTGGATTTTGCGTGCCCGCGCGGGGCCTCGATTGCACGCCTGCACCCTTTGGCCCGGCTGATCTCTTTGGCGTGCTCCGTGGGGTTCATTCCCTTCATGACGCCCTGAAGCCAGATATCGTCCAGATCCGCGTGAAAGGCCGGAGCCGGTGTTGTGAAGTAATGGCCCAGGTAGGCCCGGCCGAAGTATTCCAGATCAAACGCCCCCAGCATCCGCCGGAGGCCCTTGGGTCCCGTCAGGGATGCCCCTGCCTCGTACTCCTTCAGGAGCTGTGCGCGTTTGTCCGGGAAATTGCCGGTCCGGACAACGTATTTGAGAAAAAGGGTCCGCTGCTGCTCCCGGTCTGCCAGCGCCGCGCGGTCGCTCTCATCATCCAGCTTGTCGATGAGACTGCCGAAGTCAATCGCCGCCATCCGCCACCACCCTCTCTCTGGCCTTTGCCAGCACGTCCCGGAGCTGGGCGGCGAGGTCCGGATACTGCTTCACCTTCTCCAGAAGCTCTGTCTCCATCTGGTCGAAGGCCAGCTCCGCCTTCCGCTTCATCTCCTGCCGGACCCGCTGCTCGTATGTGGCGTTCCGGGCCAGGGAGGCGATGAGCCGCCCGGCCTTGTCCAGCGGCATCTCCTGGAAGTCGTCCTCCGCCGTGCTCACGCGCTGCATGAGGCCGTCCATCAGGACCATGCTCGCCGCCTTCGTATAGTCGAGATCGGGGCGCGTCGCCACCGCCTGGGCGATGACCTGGGTCCGCTGCAGGGTCTCCGCCACCCGCTGCGCCGCCTGGGTGCTGCGGATCGCGTAGCGCCCGATGGCGCTCTTGCTGATCTCATAGCCCTCCTCCTTCAGCCACGCGGAGAGCTCTTCGTAGGTGTTGGCCGTGTCGGTGAGCTTCAGGTCGAGCCGCCCCTTGATATCATCCGGGAGGCGGTCGATGGTGGAGTTCACCCGTGTCCGGCGCCGTTCTGTCTTAGACATCGACGCCCGGATCCTCGATGGTGCCCTCCACCAGATCCACGCCCTTTTTCGTCAGTTGGACGACGCCGTCCTTCCGGTAGACGTTATAGGCGTTGACGCGCTTGCCGCTGAATTCGATGTAACCGCCGTCCGCCAGATAGTCCAGATACTTGGAAATATCCGGCGAAAAGATCATCCCGTCCGCGACGAGCGCGTTGGTGAGCTGCCGTACCAGGAGCGCGTTCTGGTTGCCTCGCGCCAGGGCCCGGATGATGTAGCCCCGGATCGCCTTGTTTTTGGCGACCTCCTGCTCGGTGATGTCGTCCAGGATTGCCATGTATTATCCTCCCTTCTTCTCGGCCAGACTGCCGATGATTTTGTCCAGCTTCCCGTCCACGTTGTTCATGCTCCGGATGAAGTCCTCCCGCAGCACGTACACCAGGGGCAGGTCGCTCTTGAGGTCGCTGATCTGCTGGGTCAGCTCCTTGTAGTTGGCGGCGTGCCGCTTGTCCACCTCCGCCAGCTTTTGGGCGTTCCGCTCATCCGCCTTGCGGAAGTCGTTGAGCGTCTGCTTCACAAAGTAGGTCAGCGCCCCCACCACCAGCGTACACAGCAGGGAGGCCGCCGCGCCGATCAGCGCGGTGATCTGAGCCATTTCCACGACGGCCCCTCCTTACTGCGTTCCGCCCGCGGCCGGCAGCTCCACACCCTCCGCCAGCTCTCCGGAGAGGGTGATATACGGGTCCGCCTGCTTCACTTTCAGGACCGCGTCCTCGATAACGGCGGTGAGGTATTTGTCAAAGCTGCCCAGGTTGTCGGTGATGACCTGCTGCGCCTGCGGGCTGATTGCCGCCTTCACCTCGTCAAAGACCTGCTTGCCCAGCGCCGCCAGCTCCTCCGGCTTCGCCTTCCCACTTTTGACCGCGTCCCGCAGCGCCTTTGCCGTGGTCTGCTCCATCGCGCCCACCGAAACCGTCGCAAGGTTCACAACGTCGTCCAGCGCGTCCTCCAGCACCTTCCGGCCCGCCTCGTCCTTGATCTGCGCCGTCTGCTCCTTCAGCTTCGCGGCGCCCAGGCGGATGAAATACACCCCGTAAGCGCCGGCCAGCGCGATCACGGCCAGCACCACGTTCAGCAGGGCGTCGCTCGCCGCGTTGATGATGAGATCCATGTCCATGTGTCTCTGCCTCCTCTGTGCAAAAAAATAAGACTACAAGCGGAGCTTGTAGTCTTAGGATAATGGATGTTTTGTGAAATGTCCTTATGAAGCATTTCAGAGATTTATTTCTAAGAAAAGGTGTCTTCGTCCTCGTCAAAGAGATTGATCTGTCCCTCTGGATACCCGGGACCGCAGATTACGCGGACGATCCGGTCCGTCACATTGTACTTCTTTGCCAGCTCCAAATAGTTGCACCCGTTGAACTCTTCCCGGATGTGCCGGTTCCGGACGGGCCGGATCAGGGTCTCCGCCTTTGGAATGTAAGTGGTCCCGCCCCCGACGATCCGCAGCACCGTGTAAAGGTTTTCCACCCCGATCTGTTCAGCTACTTGTTTCCAGGGTCCGTCCGGGATCTCCTCCAGCTTCAGCTCCTTGATAAATGTGTCCATGCCTCCGGCCTCCTTTCCGCCCTGTCTCTCAGCCGGCGGGATTCTCGCCGGCCGTCCGCATCCAGGCGAGCAGCTTTCCCATGATCCCGACAGCCTCGCCCACGGTCATGTCCCGGCCGAACCGCCCGGCCCAGGTCTCCGGAGAGTCCAGGATGCCCGCCTCCGCCAGCGCCTCCAGGCCGTCCTTCTGGTACTGCGGATAGCCTGCCACGAGTTTCGCCCAGGCCGGCTCAGGCGTCCCGCCAGCAGGGGAGGACGGGTCCTCAGTACGGAGGATCTGCTCCAGCAGCGCCGTGACCTTCTCGCCGTACCCCTTGCCGGGGACCGCCCAGCCCTTCCCGTTGGGGTTGTCCGCCGCGCCCAGCCAGTCCACGTATGGAGCCGAGCCGCGGGACACCAGGGAGAAGCGCGGGTCTACACACGCCTTTGTCAGCGCCTCCGTGGACGCGTATGCCTTGAGGTGCTGGATCTGCGCCCGGACGCCCGTGCGCGGGTCCGGGAAGCTGGCTGCCTGCCCTGTGGCGTTGCCGTTGAGCGCCCCGATGCCCGCGAAGTTGTTCATCTCCGGCGTCACGATGCCGCCGTATTTGAAATAGCCCGTCTCGTGCAGGCTCTGGGCGAAGGCCACGTCGCCCCGGACGCCTTCGGCTTTGCCCTCCTCCAGGAACATCTCCGCCAGTTCCTCCAGGCTGCACGCCGTCAGCTTCGGCGCCGGGTTTTTGCTCCGGCAGAAGAGGGCCATTTGTCCGGCCGTGGCCTGGGCCTCGCCCATGATCGCGGTCCTGCCCTCCGTGCCGGACGTGACGCCGTAGTGCTCCGCCAGCAGCTCCGCCTCCGCCTCCGCCAGCTTCTCCAGGTTCCCGTCCTGGGAGAGCCACTTCGCCGCGGCGGTGTTGGTGTGGAAGCTGTGCTCGATCAGCAGGTACAGCGGCGTGCCCACCGCCCGGGCGCCCCGCAGGACGCCGTAATATTCGCCGCCGGAGCTGTTCTTCCGGGTGGCCGTCCGCCCGGCCTGGGTAGTTCCCATCAGCTCCCCAATCTTCTTGGCGATCTTCAGGGCGATGGCGTCCGCGTTGTTCAGGTTGTCGTGGGCCCGGTAGACCACCGGATAGTCCACGCTCTCCGTCCCGCAGGCGTTGGAGTGCAGGCTCAGGAACACGTCGCACCCCTTGGACGCCGTGCCCCGGTCATACACGTCCATCTTTGTGTCGATGGTCTTCCGGGTCGTCACGACCTCGAAGCCCCGCGCCTCCAGCGCCGCCTTCAGCTTCAGGTGCAGCGACCAGACCATCGCGCTTTCATAGTAGGTCTTCACGACCGGGCTCTGGTTGTACTTGCTGCCCACGTGCCCCGCGTCCAGGCACACCTTGACCTTATTGCTCATGATCTGCTCCTTCCTCTTCGTCGGCGTGGAAGATAGGCTCCCCGTCGGCCTCGTTGATCTCCTGTCCCGGCTCCAGCGCCGGGTTGGCCGCCTGCGCGGTCTCCTTCAATTCTTTCATGCTGCTGTTCCTCCTAGATATCAAATTTGAACTGCTCCGGCGCCTCCGCCGTCACAGATACCACCCGAAAATCTCCCAGCCCCTCCAGCGCCATGGCCGCGGCCTCTTTGAGGCCCTGGAGGTCCGTGTCCGGGATATCCGCTTTCAAAATGATCGTCACCATATTGCTTACAATTTCCACACAGGAAGGATGACCTCGTCGGCCAGCTCCCCGATGGAGTAGTCGCTCCGGTCCTCCGCTTCCAGCTTCTGCAGGAACTTCTCATACTCCACCGCGATCTTCATCGCCTTCAGGATGCCCACCTGCTCCGGCGTCACCTCCAGAAGCTCCGGGGCCGTGGTGAAGCTCACTGCCCGGCACAGAGCCATCGCTGCTCCGAGACGGTTCTCCGCCAGCAGGGCCGTCCACTCCGCCCAGGTTTCCTGGGCGAACTTCTTGCGGTTGAGCCTGGGCTTGTCCGGCGGGAGGACGCCCCGCGCCTGCAGCCGTTTCTTGGCTGCCGCCCGCTCAGCCCTCTCGCGCTGTGTGAGGCGCTTCTTCTTTGTTGCCATATTCCGCCCTCCGTGCTCCTTCCCTCATGTCTCCGCCTCCTTCCGCCGGCCCCGGGCGTGGATCGCTTTCAGGGCCTCGATCAGCTTTCCGCATTGTGCCGGCCCCAGCCATTCGATCCGCTCCACCTGGAACATCCTCCGGGCCAGCCCGTTCACCTGCGCTTCGCTCCAACCCAGATCCCGCATCTCCTTATACAGCTTCCGCCGCTGCTCCACCGTCCGGGGGTCTCCGCCCTCGTCCGTCCGCTTCCGGCCCGCATTCTGCCGGGCGCTGTCCTTCATCTCCTGCAGCGCCCGGATCACACGGGAGAGCTCTCCTGCCGTCAGCTTCCGCAGGCTCTCTTTGCCTGTCTCCCGGTAGACCACCGCGTACAGGTCCTCGTCCTCCAGCCGCAGCTCCGGGGACTTGGCGATCCCCCAGACCGTGCGGATGGAGGGGGGCTTCCGCTCCACGCTCATTCCCGCCATACTGCCGCTCCCTTCCTCATTGTCCCGCCTTGATCTGCTCCAGCTTCTCCAGGTTGACCTCGTAGCCGAACTCGTCCTTCTGCTTCCACACGGCGCCCACCGCGTTCACCGTGTCCTCGCCGTACTTCTTCAGCGCGTCTTTGCTGATCTTCTCCTCCACCACGATGCAGTCCGTCATCTGCCGCGCCTTCAGCCGCCGGATGATCTCCGCCAGCTTCTCCTTCGCCTTGGGCAGGGAGACCGACGTGGAGAGCCGGAAGCCCACCTCCCCGAAGGTGAGGGTCATGGTCTTCGTCTTGCCCATGTCCGTGCGATGCTCGGACACGAACTCCTTCAGCTCATGCTCCAGCCGCGCGATGGCGTCCTTGTACGGCTTGCTCTGGTCCTCCGCCACCTTCTTCGCCCCCACGATCTGCTTCTGCATGTCGCTTTCGATGTCGCCCAGGGCGATCTGTGCCTCCGCGATCTGCCGCAGGGCGTCGTTTACATCCTCCCAGCTTTTGAGGCTCTGCGCTTCAATAACCCGTTTCCTTGCCATGTGATCCATGCTCCTTTCTTGCGTTTGCTTCTGCGTCCACGATAGCGGGCGGCGTCCGGCGCCGTCCCGCTGTCATAGAGGACATACTCTTTTGTTACCAGCAGCCACACCCCCAGCGGGGCCAGCAGCACGGCCGCCGTGATGTCCCGTTCCTCCGGGGTGCTTCCCATCCAGGCCAGGGCCGCCATGGCCGCTGAGATCGCCAGCAGTCCCGCGCCCATGAGCCTCTGCTTTCTCATGTTCATTGTCCCGGCCTCCCGTCACAGCATCATCATCGCCGACGCCTGCTGGATGATCTTCGGCGTGATCGTCGCCGTCTGTGTCTCTGCCAGGATGCGCTGCGCGTTGGATAGCGTCCGGTCCAGCAGGCGGAAGCATCCTGTCTGCGGATTGCAGGCCCGGGATTTCAGCTCCACCATCGCCTCCGGCGTCACATCCAGGTCGGACACATATCCCTCCACCTCGGACGGCGACAGGCCGCCCAGCTGCGTGTAGAAGTCCACCCGGTTCGCCATCCGTGTGAGGTAGGTCTTGATCGCCGCCTCCAGCTTCGGCTCCCCGGCGATCACCAGACCCACGTCGCTCTGATCGAAGATCCCCCGCAGCACCTCCATCTTCTTCTGCGTGTACTTGCTCACCAGCTTGTCCGCCTCGTCGATAATGAGCAGATACCCGCGGTTCGCGTTGAAAAATTCCCGAATCCCGTTCACCCGCTTCCAGATGGTCCCGTACCCGCTGGGGATTCCCACTCTCCGCTCGATGGCCTCCACCAGATCCCGGCTGCTCATGGTGTCGTCGCATTCGATGTACGCCACACGCCCCAGCTTCGCGTACTGCCGCAGGGCGTAGGTCTTGCCGAACCCGCTCTTCGCCACCACGATCCCCAGCCCTGTGTACTCCTGGCAGCTCTGGCACACGCCCAGAATGGACCGGGCGTCCTTGCTCTCATAGAAGCTGGGCCGCTTCCCGCTCCGGGCCGGGGCGGCCGGGGCCTCCACTGTCTCGCCGGTGTGCGCCGCCAGGAACTCCGCCAGCTTCTCCTCCATCGTACTCGCGCAGGAATCATATTTCCCGCTCAAATACCGGCTGACCGATGTGCGGCTGTAGCCGATCTCCTTGGAGATTGCCGCGATGCTGCTCTTCTGCTCCAGAATGTACTGATTGATCCGTTCCGCCAGTGCGTGGTTCACACGCCCGGTCTGCTCTCTGCCTTCCATATTGCTCCTCCTGTCATTCGTTCATGGCTTTCAGCCGCTTCAGCGCCGCCCCGGCCTTCGCGTCCAGGAACGCGCCGCCGCTGCCGCCCGCCTTCTGCTTCTTCGGGGTCATCGCCCCACGGAACTCCTTGTCCACCGGCAGGCTCACCACTTTCGGCCGCGCCGTGTGGCCGATTGTCAGGTCCAGCTTGCCGGCCGTGGCCTGCGGCCCGCACAGCCCCCGCGCCTCCGGCGGGGCCTGCATCTCTTCCAGAAACTCCCGGGTCCCGCGCAGCTGCCGCTTTTTCCGCTTGTGCAGCGCCTCCAGCGCCTCCTCGGATACACGGTCTCCAAATTCCAGCAGCTCCGCCGTCCGCGCCTCGCAGATCCGCCGGCCTTCCTTGTCGTACACGTACAGCCGCGTCACGTCCTCCGGGTCCCAGCGGATGTTCACCCACTTGTCTACATAGTGGCACAGCTCGTCCGCCGTATAGAGCAGGTTGTTCCGCCGGATGCCCTGGCTGTTTACCTTCGCGCGCCCCGGCTTCATCAGCAGCATCAGGGCGTACTCCCGGGGCGGCACGGCCTTTTCATAGTGCGGAGCGTGCTCCCACAGCTCCGCCGGCTTGGTCCACCGCTCTCCCGCCGCCTTCAGCCCCTGGTGCTCGTGCCTGTCGTACCATGTCTCCAGGAACTCCACCAGCAGGTCATAGAATTCCTCCAGGGTCTGCAGCTCGCCCCGCTCCAGCATCCCGTCGATGTCCTTCTTCCGCTTCGCGTCCGTCCGGCTCCCCGTCAGGGTCCCCGTGTACGCCTTGAATTTCCGGGAATACCGCTTGCAGAACGTTCCGAACGCCCGCTCGATCAGCTTGTCCCAGGGCTGGAAGGGGAGGGAGCGGGACCAGTCCTTCGCCCCCATTGCCAGATAGAAGCCCTTCATCTCCGCGTCCATGGCCGCCCGGTCCATGGCCCGGATGCTCCGGTCCTGCCCCAACGTCTCCAGGTTGGCGAAGTCCTTGCCGTTGTCCGTGTGTACATGCTTGGGGACTGCGCCCCCGTCGTAACACGCCTTGATGAACGACTCCTTCACGATCTGCGTGTTGGAGTGCTCGCACAGGATCGGGCCCAGCAGCCGCCGCGTCTTCATGTCCTCCCAGGCTACCAGCACAGGCCGGATGGCCTTCTGCTTCCCGTTGGGCGTCGTGTACGATACCCATACGTCGAACGTGTGCGCGTCCGCCACCAGATACTCCATCACCTCCAGCGTGCTGCTGTCCCGTTTGCCCTTGATCTCCTTCTTGTTCTTCCACTCCCGCAGCCCGTTCGCCGCCAGATACCGGGCGCTCTCCGCCGCGGGCAGCTCCATCAGGTGCCGCACATACCGCCCCACTGTCTTGCAGCTCGGCACGCTTTCCCAGCCGCGGGCCGCGCCCTGCTGCTGGAACGCCTCGTACAGCATCTCCACCGTGCAGCCGTTGTCCGCGAAGTCCCGGTCGAACCAGATGTTCTGGATGATGGCTTTCTGCTCCTCCGTCAGGCTGGGGAACGTGGCCTTCTCCCGGGGCTTCCGGCACAGCGCCAGCGCCCGGAAGTAGTCCCGGCCGTGCCCGTCCGCCTCTTCCAGCTTCCGTGCCCAGACGCCGGCCTCCTGCACGCTCTGCGTGTAGCGGTACAGGGTTTGCGGACTCACGCCCAGCCCTACCGCCAGCCGCTCCGCGTATTCCGTCCTGTTCGGTCCGGTGTAGTTCAAGAAGTCCTGCACCCGCCGCGCCAGCTCCACCGCCTCGTAGTACGCCCGCTTGTGCTGCTCAATGTAGCTGCCCAGGTCCGCTTCCACGTACCAGGGCGCCGTCTCTCCCGCTTCCTCCGGCTCCGCCATGGCCCGGATCTGCGCCCGGTAGGCCCGCCGCCCCTTCTGGCTCAGGCTCGCTGTGGACAGGAGCACAAGCTCCTTCCCGCCGCCCTCCCGGGCCTCCGTCCGCGTCTTGTACCGCGCCGGATTGCGTGATATGCGAGAAGTTAGTCCTTTATAGGATATCCCCTCAAAGCGGGCGGCTTCTTCCAATGTGATATATGTCTCCTGCACCTGTCTCCCCCCTTGCCGTCAGGCCGCCGTGGTCTTCCCGACCTGCTTCTGGTCCAGCTCCAGCACCCGCGCGATGGCCTCGATGTACCGCTTCCCGGACCGCGTCCCGTTCAGAATGTAGCTCAGATACTGCGGGCTGATCCCCACTGCCGCCGCCAGCGCCCTCCGCGTCATATCCCGGTCGATCAGCGCCTTGCTTACCAGCCGCCCGAAGGGGGTGAGCCGCTTGTTCTGTTGTCTCATGTCTCTCCTCCTGCCCGGGCGCCCGGGCCTCTCTTTCTCATTTTCCTTGTCCCTGCTGCGCTCTTTTCATCCCCGCTCCCGTCCTGTATAATGGAGCTAGGGCCTGCCGGCCCGGAGAGGGGGTGACTGTGATGGATGATTTCAAGCTGAGATCCGGCAACGACTTTGCCGATGCTGTGCTTGAGAAGCGGCTCACAAACTCCCCGGAATTTTGGGCGCTCGTTGATTTTCTCGCTGAGAATGGCGTTCTCGACCGTGAGAAATTCAAGGAGTTCCTGCTTCGCCGTCTTGAGGAGTATGTGGACATTGTGACCCAGGTTCATGTCGAGCAAGCCGATTGAGGATTTGCTTGGTTTCGCGCTGGGTCCGCCTCTCCATTCGCAGGTACTCGGTGAGGTTGGGATGCAGCCCTTCCTCGCCCGGGGCCGTCCGTTTGTCGGACGGTCCCTTTTCTTTTGGTGGCTCTCCTGCGGTCAGCCACGCCAGCCAGCAGGCCCGGCAGGAGAGCTGGTCGCAGCTGCCGGGGGTGACGGGAGGGCAGTGCTCAGAGATAATGTCCGCGATCTCTTCCACCGTGGTGTCAGTGGTCCTCAGCAGCTCTAGTCCAGTCATAATGCGCCCCCTCCAGCACACGCTCCGCGATATTTGCGGACCGCATGGTTCTCCGTGTACATCTCCTTCAGCTCGGACACCCGCTCCCGCAGGGCCTTCCGCAGGTACAGCGCCGGGGCGCCGTCCTCGTCCAGCCCGTCCAGCGCCGTGTCCAGCTCCCGGGCTGTGCGGAAGATGTTGCGGTAGACCCGGCAGTCATTGTCCGGGCAGTCTCGCTCCAGTGCCAGCCCCAGACGGTAGGCGGCCCGCACGGGCGGGGCGCCCCGCAGGGCCGGGTCCAGGTGCCGGAAGGTGTCCCTCGGCGGCTCGAACCGCTCGCAGCTCTCACAGATGCGGTCCAGCTCCTCCTGATCCCGGGCCTCCTGGGGCGCCGGGCACACGTGGTCGCAGATGTGCGCCCGCACCTCCTCCGGTTCCAGCAGGCCCAGGTCCCGAAGTGCGGCCTTGTAGCCGTACAGCTCGTGCGCCGCCGTCCGTGCGTCCACATCCCTGCAGCCGTGCGCCGCCTGCTCCTGCAGGCTGTTCTCAAAGCCGGCGATCATCAGCTGCGGATCCACTTCCTCCTCCGTTGTCTCGTCTGCGGCCTCCACAATGAGCGTGCAGACCGGCGGATCGCCGCTGTAATCCTGCTCCGACTCCAGGCCCCGGGCCTGCTCTACGGCAACCTCCAGCGTGTCGGCGTCCTCGTATTCCATTGCCCCCAGGTCTGTGTCGATGCATCCCGTGTACATCTCTGCGTCAATGACGCCGAAGCTGCCCAGCTGAGGGTATCCCTGCTTCTCCCGCTCGTTGAACCGGACCACCAGATACCCGTTGATCTTCTTGACCTTTCTCATGCTCCTGTGCCTTCCTTTCTTCGTGCCCTGCCATCTTCAGACCGGGGGAGGGCTCCCCCCGATGACGCCCCGGAGGGCGTTTCGGCTTATGTGAACTCTCTTTCAGCCCACCCCGGACGGAATCACCCGGATCCGGTCCGTGTGCTTGTGCAGGATCACCAGCTCCCCGCTGGGCTTCTCCCGCACGATCAGCCAGTTCTCCGGCGAGAGGCCCACCCGGCCCAGCCGGATCTTCTGCTTCCTGGTCGGCTTCTTTCCGTGTCTCATGCCTGCCTCCTCTTCCCGCGTCATGGGACGTGAGCCAGCGGCGGAGCTGTGTATGGTTTCTAAGCTCTGCCGCCGCTGGCGGCTGGGGTCAGCACGCGGTCAGGGCGGCGCCCTTCACCTCGTACCTCTGCCCGCCGATCAGCACGTAGGCGGTCATGTTCGTCCCGCCGTCGGGCAGGACCTCGTTGACGGCGCTGTCCAGCACGCCCGCCGTCACATGGACCTTTTCCATGCTCCCGGTTCCGGTGTCCAGCAGGCCGTAGCCTTCCGCCTCCTCCGGCGTCTCGCCGGTGTGCGTTGCCAGAAGCTCCTCCGGTGTGAACAGGTTCTTTGCCGGGTTCAGCCGGATATCGGAGCCGGCGTCCTCCAGCGCGTGATTGGTCTCTTCCAGGGGGGTCTTCCCGCTGGTGTAGTCCAGCAGGATCTTAGTTGTCTTATCCATTGGCGCGTCTCCTTTTCTGAAAACGCCCCGCCGCTGGCTCACGCCCCATGACGCTTGTATGTACTTGTTCCCGCGCTTCTGCGCTTGATCTGCTGCTTTTCATCCGGCGGAAGGTGTGGTAGAGTAAAAGCGGGCGGCGAGGGCTGCCTGAAATGAAAAAAGTAAAATCTTTGAAGACTCTCATTCGCTTTTGCCAGCGTAATGGGATATGGTCGTTTTCTCCGTTGCCTCACCTGGAGGGCCATGTCATGAGATGGACGCTCATGTATGGCCTGATAGACGGCGATGCGTGTCGTGCGGAGTTTGTCTCTCGCCCGGCCGGAGGAAATCCCGTGTATCGTCTCTCATGGGCTGGGAGCCCGGGAGGGGTGCGGGAGCACATCGAAATGATGTATGGTGCCAAAAGAGCACCGGGTACTAAAATTGAAATGCTTCAAACTAAATAATTGAAAGGGGGTGAAAGCCCTCGCCGCTCGCTTTTACTCTACCGCAGCTTCCTCCTATACCTATCCCCCTTCTGCTCTTTCCTTTTTGCCTGCGGTGTGGTATATTTTTTTTGATTTATGGTTAAATCGTAATTGTAGTATAACTCGCATTTAAGAGTAAGTCAATAGTTTTGCGGTTGAGATAATCGTAAAATCGAGTGGAGGAGTCTATGTTCAATGTTCTGTTGAAAGAATTGCGTGCAAAAAAGGGCATGACCCAGGCGCAACTTGCTAAAGCAATAGGTGTATCTCCTGGAAACGTTGGAGATTGGGAGACTGGAAAAAGCAAGCCAGGGTATACCGCTCTCGCTACACTTTCCCGCATTTTCGAGGTATCAGCTGATTACCTCCTGGAGTTAAAGAGTCCACACGTTGATGCGAGCGGCGATAAACTTACTTCTTACAAAAAGGAACAGGGGCTTATCTGTGATGAATCGCCGTTGACCGACGAGGAGGCCGATGTGGTTGCGATGTATCGGCTGCTCCCGCCTATGCACCGTCATGAAGTCTATGACTATGTCTTTTTCAAATACCAGCGGCATGTAGAAGGGGAAAGGGGCTTTTTCTCCTCCGCTTATACCGAGGAGGGAGCGGCAATACAAAGCGGCCCCGGTGAGGGCCGGAATGCCCACACCGAAACCGCCTAATTTTTTTCGCTGTTTCTGTTTAGTTCTAAATCATTTTTTGAAGAATTGCAAATGTGCAGAACGCTAGTTATTTAGGCGCTGAAACCATTGGGAGAGTAACAATTCTTCAACAATTGCGATTTTTTCAAAAATGAAGAATTGCGAACGAGTGTTTTTCTGCTGTTCTGCGCCATGTCTTGCACGCTCCGCGCACGCTGGGAAAAACGGCCGTGCATGGCCGCAATCCCTTGGCGTGTCGGCGTTTCCCGCTGGCGGCCGCCGCGCGTTTTTGCACGCTGTAACGCTCCGTTAGCACGCTCCGCCCCCTTGCTTTTCTGCTGGGCCGCTGGTATACTGTTCTCACGGGGCGGCTTTGCCTTCCATGCACATCTTCTTCCAATGTGCTTAACTTCTCCCGCCCCGCCTACTGTCGAAGGAGCAGGTCCGCGATCCCTACCGCCACAAGGGATCCGGGCTTGTTCCTTTTTTGCGCTCCGCCGCTCGCCGCCGCATCCTGGGCACGAAAAAAGCGCCGGCTCCCCGACGCTGAAAAAGTGGTCTCGTTTTTCTCATGTTTTTTGAGAAATTCGCCGCTGGCATCCCGCCTCGTACCGCCTGAATCCCTTGCAAATCCTCGCTTTTCCCGTTTCCTCCCGTCACATCCCGCCCTTTCCCGCGTTTCTCAGTTATCTTGTCTGTTTACACTCTCCCATATAGAATCCCCACATCATTCGTAATCCCCTCATCCTCGCCGGTCTTGTGCTCCACCCGCACGGTGGGCGGAAGCAGGCTGGGGATTTTATGGTTAATCTGCTGTTGCGATAGCATCGCCCGCATTCGCTCAGACGCATTGGCACTCACGCAGCGTCCGTGGTAGATTTCCTCCAGAAGGCTACCGATCTCCTTCGGTTGACATAAATTCTCCTTTCCCTGACGTGCGGCCTCCGTGTCAAACAGAAAGCGAAAAATCTTGGTTTCCTGAAGGCCGAGCACCCGGAATCGCTCATTCAGGAACTCAATGCCAAAGCGGCGGATTAACACATTCGTAGCCGTATTGTCACTGATAGTAATCATCAGCTTACAGAGGCTTTCTATGTCATACGCCTGCGTACCGGAGATATGCTGCAATGCGCCGCATCCGGGCACTTTGTCGCCGTCCCGGACCAAGAGCCGCTCCTGCAGCACACCGGGATGCTCCCGCTCCTCCAGCAGGATGGCCGCCAAAATTGGCAGTTTAATTACGCTGGCCGCTTGGAACAACTCCGTTTGGCGGCTTCCGTCCGTTTCTCCCGTGACTAGGTTTTTGTAGTAAAATCCGATATGCCCCGGAACTGAGGAAAGCTGCCGCTTCACATATTCGTCCATGCCGTCTCTCCCTCCTGCTCCATTGCTAAGCGCGAATGGCTCGTCCTAGACTTGACTGCTTGACTGTTCCGTGTTCCACAGCGATTTTTCCCCCAATCAAGACCCATTCTATCCCTTCCGGAGGACGGTCGGGATGCTCAAACGTAGCACAGTCCCGGATCCGATCCATATCAAAAATTACGATGTCTGCATCTGCGCCCTTGCGTAAGGTCCCCTTTCTCGTCAGCCCCAGTTTTTGGGCCGGCATGGCACTCATCTTGGCGACCGCATCATCCAAGTTCATCTTCCCGGCTGCAACATACCGGCACAGCAGGCGTGGAAACGCCCCTGCACCTCTCGGGTGTCCTTGCCCCCGATCCATCAGCCCATCACTGGCCAGCATAATGGCCGGATGAGACAGGGCCAAAGCTACATCCTCCGCCTTCATAACATGGCAGACCGTCAATGTGTCCGGTGCTGTCTGACGCAGTTCATGAAACAATCTCTCCGTGCATCGTTGTCCCTTGTACATACCCTCGCAGATTTCTATCGCAGAATACTGTGTGCAGTAACGCTCCAAAAATCCCTCATCGTAGGTTGTTTCCCCTATTCGCGTGCTGAAAGCGTCATACGGATAGCAATCTCCGCTCAGTTCCATACCGGAGGCGCGATATCTATCTATGAGGGCCAGCAGTCGTTCCATCTGCCCAAATCCCCCCATGCTTCCCACATGGGAAACTTGAACCGGAAGATCCAGCTGCCGCCCTATGGAAACCAACTCCTCCACCGCGCCGAATACATTATCCGCGTCATCTCGCACATGGGCGGCCACAAGACGGCCATGGCTTTGGCAGAAGCAGGCGGTTTTCACCATCTCATCCCGTGTCACACCGGGTACATAGCGAATACCGAAGGACACCCCAAAGCAACCTGCTTCCAGAGCCTCTTTGACCAGCCTTGACAACCGTTGTTGTTCATCGGGCCGAATTGCACTGTACTTGTCCCGGTGCCCGGCCTGCTCCCGCAGGAAGGTATGGCCAGCTAGTAGTCCCATATTGATCGGGCCGCCATCACGGTCCATCAATTCTAAATACCGCAGAGGCGAGACCGTATTGATACCGCAGTTTCCACCAATCGCTGTAGTGACTCCCATGCGAAGCATGGAGGTCATAATGCTGGGAATCAGTCGCCCCTCCTCTGGGTCATAAGGATCCTCGTGCATGTGGATATCCACAAAACCAGGTGAAACCACCATCCCTTCGGCATCCAAAATCACATCAGCTTCCGGCTCTTCAGCAGTCAGCCCCTGAATACGCCCGTCTTCCACTAGCAGATTATTTTTGGAGTGAACATGACTGGCCGGGTCTACAATCAGTCCGTGTTTAATCAGTGTGCGCATCACTTTGCCCCCTTTCTCCGTCCGTCAGCCATTCAGGCAGGCCCGTATTTTGCGGCACGCCTTCATATCCTTGGCGGCGGACAACCAGCGCATCCTCTCCGAGGTTCAACAGCACAACCATCGGCATACAATGCATATTGTAATTCTTCTTCATCCGTGCTTCTACATCCGCCCAGACAAAAAGATAGCGCCCATCGGCGCCGAACAGTACCACTTTGCGGTGATTCACTCACATTACAGAGGGGGATTCATTCTAGAAATTATGCTCTGGACAGCGTAAGGGTATCATACCATAAGATCACGAAAAAGCCAATTATATAATGAAGTTATTTTCCATCTCCTGACTCCAGTATTCTGAGCACTTCCTTGTTAGAGTCGGAGACCATTTTCCGGGTCTTGTTGAACGCATCATGCTCCTTGTCTGCCTTGACGACAGTCGCTTGTCTGGAGGCGCGCCCTTATCCCAAAATATCCTATCGGCGGAAAACCAGAAGCTCACTGACACAGGCGGCAAATTTCCACATGGCGAAGGTGCTCTGGCGCTCGATCAGATACTCAATGCAGTTGGAATACCCGCTCATCGTACGCCCATCCAGCACGCGTTTCCAGGCGATCAGGTCCATTGGTCTTGCTGCGGTCCGCACTGGCACAAATGATCTCTGCCCGGCTGTGCCCTGTGACGGCGTAAAAGCCCGCAGAACTGTTTTATACCATGGTGTATAGAAGTCCCGCGCGGTGGGCGGCCCGCAATGACGGATACGGGTTGTAAAAGCGTGCCTCCCTTGTTTTGGTCTTTCTCCCCATCGCTCCGCAGGGCGTGCTTGTTGTATTTTTGCAATGACTTCTTCCTGCAATTCGCCTTTCTGAACGATATTAGTTTCCTTTCTGAGAATGGCTTGGAATGGCGAGAAGGCAGATGTCGCTCTGCTGACAAATCCGCATGGGATATGTCGCGTCACACGGCAGGATATCGGTCTGCTGAAGCTGTGCTCCGGACAAATCAGGATCACTTCTCAGCCTTTGCCATCATCCGGTTCCGCAGCAGAAATCCAGTAACCTTTGTTGTTGCAAAGATGGTCCATGGCCAGGCGCACAAGCGCAGGCCACCGTCCCGCCATGTAGTTGATGCGTGCAGGACAGGATTTTGGGATGCAGAAGATGAAGAACTG
>ERZ1673736.1233-NODE-1233-length-35280-cov-18.956082_pt1 | contig 35280 bp, 49 predicted proteins | sample MGYA00580212_ERZ1673736 | MGnify/ENA primary metagenome ERZ1673736 (study PRJEB41218, sample SAMN15661752) | gut metagenome | host: Homo sapiens | place: Canada: London | collected 2015-08-20/2019-03-30 | study: EMG produced TPA metagenomics assembly of...
TCGCCATTCATGGCAGAGGGGCGGCCAGTATCACAAGAATACTGATTGCGGAAAAGGTTCCCACTCCGGGATTTATCAACTTCCAGCGTGACGGGACTTTCGCAAACATCTATGCGGGTGCGCCGGAGGAAAAAAGCTACGCATGGACGATAGCCCAGGTCAAGAGCATTATGAAAGACGAAACCTATATCGGCCATACCATCCACTACCGGGAAACGAACATTTCCTTTAAGAACAAGCGGAGGATACGCAAGCCCCAAAGTGAATGGGTGCGGGTGGAGAACACGCAGGAGCCGATTATCAGCGAACAGGTTTTCCGGCAGGTACAGGAGCAGATAGCAAACCGCCGTAGGAAGTGCAAGGATGGTACAACGCAGATTTTTTCCGGATTGGTAAAATGTGCGGATTGCGGCTGGTCGCTGTCCTATGGGGAGAACAGGCAGAACAGCAAGCCTTACGGCCATTATCATTGTAGCAAGTACGGACAGGGCACACGCCAATGCTCCATGCACTATATCCGCTATGATGTGCTTTACGCCTATGTCCTCTCCCGTCTGCAATACTGGTCGGGGCTGGTACAGCATGATGAAGAACGGCTCTTGAAGCGGCTGTTAAACGCCAATGACAAGGGACAGGCCGCCGCAAGAAAGAAGCAAGCCGCAGAGTTGAACAAAGCGGAGAAGCGGAAAGCCGAAGTCGATACCCTGTTTGCCCGGATGTATGAGGACTGGGCGGCGGGGCGTATCACAGAATACAACTTCTCTATGCTGTCCGGGAAGTACCAGAGCGAACAGGCTGAACTGGACACAAAGATTGAACAGCTTCAATCCGCTATCGCCACTGAAAGCCAGAACGCCGCAGACGCAGAAAAATGGATTGCCTTGATGAAAGAGTGCGTCAATCCAACAGAACTGACCGCCGAACTTTTGAATACGCTGATTGAAAAAATCGTTGTCCATGAAGCGGTCAAAGGTGAGGACGGAAGCCGGGAACAGGAGGTAGAAATCTTCTACCGCTTTATCGGCAAAATTGATTAAATGACACCAATATCTTTAACTATGTGATACCGGCGAGTCTTATCCAGATATTACACTTTTGCCGGCACTAGCAAATATATTTGAAACAAGTATTGATTTGTTGGTGGGGATGGATACGATTCGTGCGGAAACAACACGGTACAACATTCATAAAAAAGCTGTTGATTATCAGCGAAAAGGAGATTATGATTCTGCAGAAAAAACTTATCGGGATGCATTACTGATTTATCCCAATAAACCAGGGATGATTCTTGGACTAGCAAGTACATTAGCATTAAAGGGTAATACAGATGAAGCTATCGAATTAATGGAAAGAGGATTGCCTATATCAATTAATGAGAAACAGAAAGCCACTATGCGTGCAACCCTATGTTTCTTATATTTGAAAGCAGGATGCGAGGATAAAGCTAATAGACTTGCATCTGAACTTCCTCATACAAGAGAAAGTCGTGAAGTGATTCAACCACTAATCCAACAAAGTTTGTCTGAAAGTGAAATGAACGAAAATATAAAAAATATCTTGCTTGGTGATGGAAAAGGTATTTGGTGAAAAAAGTTCGTTTCAGATTATAGTGATATTTTAGATAATAAAGACAACTTCAAGTTTTCCGGATTAATGTATGTTATATCTATAGCAAGATGAAATTAGAATAAAATCAGGTAAAATAAACCTTGAGATTCTGTAGTGGTCAAGCATTTTTGTAACACTTTGTTCGATAAATACCTATCTGTAATGAGCTTCCATTGGTGTTAAATAATCATTGTACGAATGAGGACGAACATAATTATACCAATTGATATATTTCATGGTAAGTTCATCCATCATCTCCACACTTGAAAATTAGGTTACATTATAAAAATTGCTTTTAAAAGTGTTATAAAATCTTTCCATTGGAGCATTATCATAAGGACAACCGGCCTTACTCATGCTCTGGGTTACATTATTATCTTTACAGAAATTCACAAAATCCCATGAGGTAAACTGTACTCCCTGATATGAATGCAGAATCACTTTAGGATAGTTTTCTTTTTTAGTGCTGTTTTAAGTGTGTTTATTGCTAAGTCCGTATTGATGTAATCACTGTTTAACGAAGCAACAGCCGACCTGTCAAATAAATCAATTATTGAACAGTTGTATCTGAATTTTCCATTTGGCTGACGCATATATGTAAAATCAGTGCACCATACTTTATTTTTGCAGTCGACAGTAAAATTTTGGTTTAAGAGATTGTCAAAGATTTTATTCTTTTTCCCAGCCTTGTATCCCGGTTTGGAATGCATGATTACGGCACATAAATTTAATTCTTTATTCATGTATTTATGCATGGTGGTATTGCTTAATTCATAGCCATAACGTTTGATGAAAATGCGCATAGCCCTATATCCTATAACACGATTATTGTTATAGTACACATATTTTATAAGTTCAAAAATGTGTTCCAAACGTTTGTGATATTCACGCTTGGCATCTTTTTTGTTAAGAAGTTGATTTAATCTTCGTATTTCCTTTGCGTCATTAGACTCGGATGTTGTATCGGTGGTATAAAGGCATTCTTTCCTGTATTCGTTAGCCCACTTGCTAACGGAACTTTTTGCAACATTGAATTCAACAGCAAGTTGATGTATTGATTTGTCGCCTGCCATATAGGCTTTAACTACTTCTTTTTTGAAGTCTTCGCTGCAACGTATTGACATAATGATGTCCTCCTTGTTTGAGTAATATTATAATATATTATTCGAACGAGGTGTTACAAATTTAGTTTACCACTACAAATCCTTAAAAAGACTGATGAAAAACAAATCGCAGATAAGAAGCTGGAGGAAACATATAAAGAAATGAAAAAAGCTGACGCCGTGGCACAATGGGGAATAAAGGACATAAAGGAATTTGAAAATAAAGTAGCAAAAGGTCCGGAAGAGCCTAAAGGACTGATGAGTGCAAAATCTTATAGAGAAAAGATTGTTATGCCGTTTCTTGCAGGCTTAAACAAGATATTTAAAAGAATAGTTAAAATGGCAAAAAGCTACTTTGCGGAATCAATAGAATTAAAGAAGAAGTTGGAGCAGATGAATGCAGATAGGAAAACATTAATAAGAGACAATGATGAGCTTAAATGGTCTAAAAAATATCCAGAACAGGAACTTGATGAAAAGAATGAAAGGATTTATGAATTGGAAGAATCAGAGTTTTTGCTTGGATATTTTAGAAGATTTATTAAGGATGAGGATTATGAAAAGATTGTGGAGATGGGTAAGGAGGAAAGGGAAAATAACAAGTTTATATGTTAGAGATAGGAGAGTTTAATTATAATATATGTCTTTAATGTGAATACGCTTATAATAGAATTATATTTATTTAGGGGGAGTGTTATGATAAAATGTAAATGTATTTAGAGCAAGATTATTAAGGCAATAAACAGAATGAAATCTTCAATTAATTAAAGCAAGAAGATGTATAAATTCAATATAAGATTGAAGGAGAAAAAATATGTTAGTAAAAAAAATATGTGTTGTAATAGTGGCTGTAATAGCTATTATTTTATTAATTATTGAATATATTAATCGTACTAGAAAAATGAAGAAATATGATTTAGAAAAATTATATAGATGTAAAGATATGGGAGAAGCTTTATTGAATTTTTTTAGTAGTTTATATATTCCGGCTGTGTTTTATATATTTTCATATAAGTGGGATTCAGGTAATGAATACATAAGGGGAATAATAATTGTTATTTTATTTAGTCTTTTAGTTGAGCTTAATATGAGAATATATATGTATAAAAAGAAAATAAGATATAAAGAAAAGTATGATAGGTAATTATAAAACGGTGTGTTAGTTAGTTTTAAAACAGAACTTGCGTTCGAAAATACTATGTAATATAATTATATTGAATGCATTTGTATATTCAGAAGGAGTATAAATTTATATTATGAGAACAATGTTATTAAGCTTTAAACCTAAATGGTACAACTTAATTAAGGATGGAAGCAAGATATTTGAATATAGGAGAACATTTCCAGATGAGGAAATAATAGCTTATATGTATGTGAGTAGTCCAATGAAGCAAATCGTTGGAAAGATCCATTTAGGACGAAAAATTGATATTAATACATGGAAAGAAAAGTATAAAGATGATGGTGAAGTTTCTGAAAGAATAGACGAATATTTAGAAAAACACACATATGCGATGCCAATATTGTCTTTTCAAATGACCAAAGAAATTAATTTAGAAACTTTACGAAAGTCTGATTCAAAATTTGTATGTCCACAAATGTATTATTATTTAGAAAATTATCCAAAATTGTTTGAATTTATAGAGACAAATGCTTCAGAAATAGGCAAATTAAAAGTTAATTCATTTGATAAAATTAGTAAAGAAGATATATGTAGACAAGAATACTAGGAGGTACATTATGGGAGATTTTGGCGATGCAGAAAGAAAAATTTTATCTTTTATGGTAGAAGGAACCGAATTTGAGTTTGAAGATAGAAAATATGTAGTTGAATTATCAGGAAAACCAACGTGTCATAAAGGAGAGCCGAAGACAGATATTTATGTTTTGGCAAAATCATCATTAGATGAAAAAGAAATAAAAATATCATATAAAAAAGAAAATGCAGATTTTATAGAAAATAAAATGAGCGCTGAAAGAGCAGAGCAATTATTTGGAAAAAAATGGGCAAAGATTATTGAAGATTCAACCACATCTATTATGAATAGATTTGAAGAGAGAATGTTAATATACAAAAACAAATTTAAAAGAACCGAAAAAGGTGCAATAACACTAGGATGGAAATTTGAATTATTAAATAAAATTAGTGGTGATTTGTCTGGAAAAATGAAGTTAACAGAGAATCAAGTAATTGATGTTTATGCAGGGAGTAATTTAGCAGAAGACAAAAGAGATGCTATGGTTAATGGAAAAGTAATCAAGAATAGTGGTGTTGCAAATTATTTATTAATGGATGAGAACATTAATTCGGCACAGGATATAATTGATAAGATGATTCCTATAAAGGATTATGTAAAAATGCATCCTGATATTTATTTTGCTTGCAAAGCACTTAATTATAGATCATTTGCAAAAAAATGGGATGGTAATAGACCACTTTCTGTACAAGTAAATTGGAGTGCTAAACATAATAAATTAATTCCTGAGTTAAGTTTTGATCATCCTTTAACTGTTAAAGGAAACGAGGTTGCGAATAGATTAATACACTATATGAAAACATTGAATATAGAAAATACAGATGATATTGATGAAGACAATGCAGGAACAGATAGAATAAGTTGAGGAGAAGAAATGGCTGTTATTTTAGAAGAGCGTGGTAGAGGTAAATTTAAGCCTGCACCAGAGTATAATGTAAATGAAGTTAGAGAATTACTTAATAAGAAAATAGAAGAAGAGAGAGAAGCATTTGAAAATTGCAGTGAAGAAATTGAATTTGACAAACTTAGCTATGATTCTAAAAAGTGGAATTTAGTATCATTATTTTCAGGATGTGGAGGATTAGATTTAGGATTTGAACTAGCAGGATTACAAGCAGTGATGGGTAAAACTGTAATGGAAGAAGCGTTTAGAGACAAAAGAGTTTTTGATGAAAATATTGATAACAATGTCTTTAATACAATATATGTAAATGATATCTTTGACGAAGCGAGACAAACCTATGCTCAAAATGCTGGAAAATATATTTATATGGATAAAAGTGATATAAGAAAAATTAAAGAATTTCCAAAAGCGGACATTGTTCTGGGCGGATTTCCTTGCCCTGGATTTTCAGAAGCGGGTCCACGATTAGTGGATGATAAAAGAAATTTCTTATACCTTCATTTTATTCGCTGTTTGATGCAAAGTAAACCTAAAATATTTGTTGCCGAAAATGTTAAAGGAATGATGACTCTAGGAAAAGGAGAAGTATTTAAACAGATTGTTCAGGACTTTGCAGCAGCAGGGTATAAAATTTATCATAAACTTCTTAATTCAGCAGAATATGGAGTACCACAAATTAGAGAACGAGTAATTTTGGTTGGAGTGAGAAATGACATAGATTTTGAATATGTTCATCCAAAGCCAACTCATGGATATGGGGTTAATGGATTAGAAGAAGTTGTGACTTTACAGGATGCAATTGGTGATTTAGAGGAAAATCCGGGAGAATATTTTGTTGGCTCATACTCAACTATTTTTATGTCGCGTAATCGAAAAAAATTATGGAGTCAGCCAAGTTTTACTATTCAGGCATCAGGACGACAGACACCTATACATCCGGGTGGAGAACCTATGGTAAAGGTAGGTAAGGACAAATATATATTTAGTGATGGAGAAGAGAATAATAGAAGATTGTCAGTTAAGGAAATTGCAAGAATTCAAACATTTCCAGATTGGTATGAGTTTAGTAGAGGTACAAGCAACAGAAATGCAAATTCAAAGCTTGATTTAGTTTATAAGCAGATAGGAAATGCTGTACCGGTAAGGTTGGCATTAGCAGTAGCAGAACCAATAGCAGAATTTGCTAAGGAGCAGTTGGAGAAGAAAGAAAAAGAATATGTAGTTGTTCGTAATGTTGGAGAAAATAAACGAATGATGGCATAATAATGAGAAGGAAAAATATGGGAAAAATACAAAGAGGATTGCGTATATCAGCGATTGTAGAGTTTTTTATTGCAGTTGTTTGTACAATAATATTGTATTTAAACAAAAAACAAAGAATCAACATACAATTTTTGAATATAAAAGAAATTGCATTATTAGCCATTACTTTGTGCTTATTAGTTATAATAGAAGAGATTATCCTGTTTGTTTTTGCTGGGGTAAAAATTGTAAAAAAAGGATATCATAACGTAAATTATTGCGATGATGAATTATTTGCTGAAATAGATAAGTACACGTATTGTTATAAGGAAAGTAATCTTTATTATATAAACTTAATAAGAATTATAAATTTGTACTACAGAGAAGGAGGTCCAATCGACAAATTAGAAAAAGAAAATCAGCTAGAAAAATTATTATTAAGAAATGATTTTTTACATAAGCAAAAAAATTTGTTTGAGGATGTTATAAACTTGTTTAATTCATTTGCTATTTCAATAATTGTCGCTTTATTAGGAGAGGAGTTAACAGATGGTAGTGGGCTTGTAAAGTTAGTGGCAATGATATTTATAATAGGGTCTTTTTTTGTTATAGTTTTTGCCAAATATGTGTATCGGGGACAAGGAGGAATTTGTCTAAATCAAGTATATGAATATGAGATTTCTAAATTGGAAGAAAAAATATCAAAGTTAGAAAATAAACTTATAATATCTAATGATAATGAAAAATACATATATACGCAATATGTTGCATTGAAAGAATTAGTAAGTAAAAAAAATAAAGATAGAAAATATAAAAAAAATAAGGCAATATTGGAGGATATTGACGAATTAAGCAAGATTGATTTATGCATGGAAAAAGCAGAAAATATTTATGATAGAAAATTATATGTTAATGAGAAGGAAATATATTTGGCATATAAGAAGAATAACGAGGAATGTATGGAGGAGACATTAGCAAATGAAGAATTTGAAAAATTATATAAAATATTATCAAAGTATAAAATGATAGATGAGAAGAAATTCTTGATAGAGGAAAGTACACAAAAAATGGAGAAAAAATAAAATGGAACAAATTGTTATGTTTGCAATTCAGAGTATAATAACTATTTTAGGATTTGTTATAACGTATTTGGGAATTAGGTTAAATTTAAAAAATGAATTAATGAGTAGAAAGACAGGGTTGCATATAGATAGGATGACGGAGATTCCATATACAATATTAGACCTTATGAATAAGGGAAACGATAACAAAAATAAGGTTGAAAATGTTACAGTGGAAGATTTTAATAAACTTTTAACTACAATATATGCATATGGTTCAAAAGACGCAATAAGAATAACTGCACTTTTGCAAAAAGAGAATTATTTAGAAGTCTTACAAGAGAATAAATATAGGATGTTAGCAATATATCCATTGTTGGCAAATCAGATAAAATATGATATTACAGGAATTGCTATTACTTCAGATTTTTGGTTTGACATGAAGATTAATGACTACAATAAAGATAAAATAATACATAATGCTTTAATAGAAGAAAATAATAAGTTAGTTAGAGAATTAAAATTAAATGAAAGGTTTTATATTAGTAAAGACAAGGTTATGAAATAGTTATATATGGCTTAGAGAGTAGTAATGCAATATAAAAAACAGGTATAATAAAATGATATTGACAAAATGTCACAAAAAATGTTACGTTCAAGTTGATAATTAATTTTCCAATACAAATAATTGAGAAAGACGAAGATTGGATGTTAGTAAAAAATAATACAGATACAGATGGAATTGTTGAAAAAAATTTTGATTGAACATCCTAAATTTGAAAATCCAAATATAACGATAGAATATCCGATGTAGCAAGAGTAGTAGAATTTTATGATTTTTTTAAGTATACATTGGATAATGCTAATTAAAAATAAAATCGGTAAATAGAAATATTTTTCCACTAGAACAAATAGAGTGGCAAAATGAATATAAAACTTGATTTTAAGTAAATATATGCAGAAAAATATTAAGAATAGATGGGAGTATAAATTTGAATAGATTCATACCAATTATTAGGACGGATAGAAAGAGAGAGATTAATAAGTATAAAAACTTAAATTATTTTATTGCAGACGAGAAAGAATATCGTTTAATAGACAGAATAAGGACTTTACAACCAAAGTGTACTTTCTATTTTGGAGTAGAAGCAAATAATAGAGAAATATATTTTTATATTATTAAAGATGGTTCTAATACATTTTTTTCGATTTACGAAATATATGAGGAACTATATAATATAGCAATTCGTGAAGGAAGTAAATTTGTTATTGATATATTAAAAGAACAAGCTAACATAAAAATTGAAGAGAAAGAGAACAGTAAAACCAAAGAAAAACAAATAGTAAACCAAGAAAAATTTATGTATAGAGGGGTTGAATATTACATAAAAAAAACTGTGGAGATAGACAAAGAAAAAGATGGAAAAATTAATCCAAAAGACAGCTCTGTTGAAATTACATATCAAGAATTTTTTACGTTAATAAATTTAATACAGGAAAAAAGTAATACATTATTTTTATGGAGAGAAAACGATAAGACATATGTTAATGGACTGATGAGATTACTTATTGTATTGCTTTCAAATAATGAAGATATGGAAATATTATTACAAAAAGGATGGAAGTATGATGAGGACAATGAAAAATATATTTTAGATGTAAAGAGAGACAAAGAAATAAATAAAAGTAAGTATTATTTGACAGAAGATGATTATAATAATATAATTAACAGAGAATCCTAGCATTCGTCTATGACGAAGAAGGTAAATAAATAGTTTTTTTTCGAGAGTGGTTAAAGAGTAAATAAATCATTACACCCGCTTTAACCGCTCGCAGCGTGGCTCGCTGAGCGTGCATAATGATTTATTTACTCTTTAACCACAGTAGGATTCTTTTTTTTAGGAGAAATTATGGAGTATACATTATTAGAGAATATAAAAATTACAAGACCAATATTATTTTTGTGTGGACCGTATTATAATAAAAATAATAAAAGCGATAGAAGATTGATTTTACAAGAAAAAATATATGAAATACATAAGAACAAATTTTTGCCATTAGTTATTGATGATTTTTTGACAGAAAAAAATATAAAAGATGATACCATTGATATTCAATTGATGGAGGAAATCTGTGCAGCAGTTTCTGCTCAAACATATATTTTTTTAGATACAATGTCATCAGCAGCGGAATTGGGAATTTTTGCGAATAGCGCTTTTTTTAATAAAATAAAGGTATATATTCCCAAAAAAAGCGATATATACAACAAAAGTAATGTTGGATATTTTGTTCGGGATGTTGTATTAATGAAACATTCAGATAAAATAGAGTGTTTAGAATACAGACCTGCAGTTGAAAGAAATGCAATTGCCACAGATTATATTTTAGAATATTACAAGTTTGTAAATAATCAATTACCTAAAAATATCGAGGATGATATTAGAAATGATGAAATATTCAATGAAAGTGATGAACATTTTATAGAATATTTAGATTCTAATATGATGCCAGATAATGCTTATCAAATATGTTACCAAATAAGGAATAACAAAATTGATGTTAATATATCAATAAAAATATTATTCTATATAACTATATCGGTAATTTCTATTGAATATAAGAATGATATAAAAGAAAAAAATTTTTCTGTATTTGATATTAATAAGATTATTGAACAAGTTAAGAGTATAATTATTAACTCTCTTTCAGAAAAGACAAATAAGGATTTAAATACAATTGATGAAATTAATATAAATACTGTTTCAAAACATAAAATAGAAAAAATAATCCAGCATATTGTAAAGTTTGCGCATATATATTATTTATATTCACAGTTTCATTCTGTTTATTTAATGGAAAAACCAATAGGCAAAATTTTAAGAAAAATAGAAGTAGGAAATCATCCATATACATTGTTACAATTATCCGATAGTCAGTTGGATTTGTTACAGGATATAAATAATAACAAAGATAAATATTATGAAAAAATTGTAATTGAAAAAAATAAGAAGAAAAGAAAAATTATAAAATATATAAATAATAATGATGGAGATAATGCTAAGAAAATACATGAATATATATTAAAAAAAATCTATAGTTATTATAGATTTAATGGTAATTCATATGCATATCAAAAAGGGAAAAGTATAAAAGAGTGCGTTAATAAACATATCGAAGGAAAAAGTTTTATTAAGTATGACATAAAAAATTTCTTTGAAAGTATCAAGGAAGAAAATTTGTACAAATGTTTAGTATATATATTTGGAATAGATAAACGTTTTATTGGTGTGTTGAAAAGGATATTTAACAGTTGCTTTTATGAAAATACATTGCCTTTGGGACTCACTTTATCTCCTGTTTTATCTGATATGTATTTAAAAAAATTTGACGATACAATTTCAAGGCAACTAGAGGAAAAAGGGATTACATATAGTAGATATGCTGATGATATTATGATATCTAGCAAAGAAATTATAGATGAAAAATTATATCATGAGATAAACAAAATGGTAACAGATGAATTAGTGAAAGTTAATCTAATATTGAATGTTAAGAAAAGTGTTTTTGTAACTTTCAATAGTAAATGTAATTTTATTAGATACGTTGGTGTAAATATTGTGCAGGGGATTAATGGCAATTATTTGTCAGTTGGAAAGAAGTATATATATAGTATTGCAAAAGAATATTTAAAATATATGGACAAAGTAAATGTTTTAAATAGTGAATTATCCAGTGAATCTGATGAAGAACTAGAAGAATTAAAGAAAAATGTGTTTTATAGAAGAATGGCGATTATCGGAAAAGTATCTTTTTTAAAACAGATAGAAGGTGATAAAGGGTGTAAGAGATTAAAGAAAAGGTTAGAAAAATATGTGGATATAGATTTAGAAAAGATTTAGTGAAGGATATTATTTAACTTAGTCGTCAAACTGTCGTCATTTTCTTCTGTAAATAGAAAAAATGACAGCACATACAACCAAAACAAGCAGGAAATGCAATGAAAACTAAATAGAAAACACTAAACAATGATGAAATAATTTCGTGAAGGTGGTAGAACAGTAGGTTCAGGTAAGGTTGCTACAATTGTTGAATAATTTTCGTTTTACTAAGAGAACCATAAATAAGTAAAATAAGTCCATTTGAGTGCTTGCATTCAAATGGACTTTCTTTTGCTTATTTATGGGACGACAGTCCCGACCGAGATGAAGCGTCAGCGAAATCGAGGTGTTCTCGGAATAGAGCGCAAGCTCACTATAAATAAAGAAAACCACGGTCGTGTTTACACGAAACCGTGGTTTTCCTTTATTTATAGGGTTCGCAGGTATTCTATGAATGCCGCGAGCTTATTGATTGCAAAGCAATCAATAAGAGAGGTTGATGCGAAATAGTAGACATTCCCGAAATTTTCGGGGATGCCTAAATATTTTGGATAATTAGATTAGTATCAATGCTTTGGGTATATCATCAAAAGCGGTATAAGCGAGGTTTATACCAAGATTTTTTTTATTTTCATTCATTTTATTGCTCCTATAATTTATAATATTAATTGTATATATAGAAATAAAAAATATATACACGCAAATCGGGGATAGCAATGATTGACAAAACATTTTATGCTATAATAAATGATAATTAAAATAAAAAGAAAGAAGACATTATGATTACACATCCAATTGAACCAATATATAATCAAAAATCAAAAATTTTAATATTAGGTAGCTTTCCATCTGTTAAATCCAGAGAAGAAGGATTCTTTTACGGACATCCACAGAATAGATTTTGGAAAGTATTAGCTGCCATATTTAATGAAAATATACCACAAACAATTCAGGAGAAAAAAGAATTTTTGCTTAATAATAAAGTGGCAGTGTGGGATGTAATTCATTCATGTGAAATTACAGGGTCTTCTGATAGTAGCATTAAAAATGTTGAAGTGAATGATTTGACAAGAATATTAAATACAGCAGATATAAAACAAATATTTGTTAATGGAAAGAAAGCGTATTCACTTTATAACAAATATATGAAACAGATAGTGATGAAAGAAGCAATATGCCTTCCATCCACAAGCCCTGCAAATGCTGCATGGAATATAGACAGACTTGTTGAAGCATGGAAGATTATAAATGAGTGATTAAATAAGAAATATATATAGCAATAATTAGAATAGAAAGATAGCAAAATATAATTTATAAAATAATTAGAATTTGAACAAAACAATAATAAACATATAACTTGCAAAAGGGAGTAAATAATTTTATGAAAATATATTACTATAATGTAGAAAAATTATCTGATAAATCAGTATATTCAAAATATTATGAAATGATGGATGAAGATAGGAAAAATAAAATAGATAGAATAAATCAGGAAGATAAAAAAATGCAAAGTCTTGCAGCTGGAATTCTTATACAGCATATAAGAAAAACTGAAAAAGAAGACAGTAAGATATTAATTGACAAATATAACAAGCCTTCATTTGAAGATGGTAAAATTAAATTTAACATATCACATTCAAATAAGTATGCAGTAGCTGTTGTTTCTGATTATGAAATAGGGATAGATACTGAAGATGTTAAAAGAAAGAATAAGTTTACTATGAAAGAAAGAAGGATTGTTAATACCTGCTTTGCTCCTAAAGAACAAAAATACATTTATGATATAGGAACAGAACAGGGAAAACTTCAGAGATTTTTTAGGGTGTGGACTATAAAAGAAGCTTATGTAAAAATGGAAGGGACAGGAATGATAAGACCATTTTATACATTTGAAGTGGATTTCGAAGAGGAAAGGCCAAAAATTATTGCAGACAAAGAGACGATGATAACTGAAATGAAAATTGGAATAAGCAATTTAGTGTCAGTATGTCATAACATAAATGATAATGAATATACGATAGAGAAATTATAAAATAATAGAAAATATGAAAATAGAGAAAATAAATGGCAACTAGATGGGTAATTCTTTATTGGTTATAAGAGATATTAAACATAAATATATTATAGTAGGAAAATAATAAAGAATACAAAACTAGAAAAAAGTTGAAGTAAAGATTGTTGTAATCCTAACTTCAACTTCTTTGATAAAATTATTTACACCAACGACCAGAGGCTCCACAAGGAAGAACCAGACCATTGCCGCTTACAGGAACTCCAATTTCATCTGAAGTAACAGTCCCACCAAATTTGGATTTAACTTCAGTTGATAACATATAAGTTAAAACTGAAGGTGCAAGACCTGTAGTATATGAATTAATTAAGTAAAATAATGGATCGTCAGACAAGACTTCCGTACATAATTTTACAAAATCATAAATGGAATCTTCTATTTTCCAAATTTCACCACCAGGACCACGGCCGTAAGAAGGTGGATCCATTATGATTGCATCGTATTTGTTGCCACGACGTATTTCTCTTTTTACAAATTTAGTGCAATCATCAACTAACCAACGAATAGGTGCGTCTTTTAATCCGGAAGAAACAGCATTTTCCTTTGCCCATGTTACCATGCCTTTAGAAGCATCAACGTGAGTGACAGAAGCACCCGCATTAGCAGCAGCTAAAGTTGCACCACCGGTATAAGCAAATAAATTTAATACTTTAATTGGTCGACCGGCATTTTTAATTTTTTCAGAACACCAATCCCAATTTGTTGCCTGTTCAGGAAATAAACCTGTATGTTTGAAACTAAATGGTTTAAGGTTGAATGTTAATTCTTTATAATTAATAGACCATTGTTCCGGTAAATCAAAGAAATCCCATTGACCACCGCCTTTTTTACTTCTATAATAATGCCCATTTAATTTATTCCAACGTTTATCTTTCTTTGGAGTATGCCAAATGACCTGAGGATCAGGTCTAACTAATATGTAATCACCCCAACGCTCTAGTTTTTCGCCGTCTGAAGTATCAATTACTTCATAATCTTTCCAATTGTTAGCAATCCACATAATTAATATAAAATCCTATCTTTAAAAATTTTAATCATTGTATTATAATGACCAATGGTTATATATTACAATTTGAGAAAATAAAAGTCAATAAAAGCAGAAAACTACCTATTATATATAGAAGAAAGAAATTAAAGAGTAAATTATGAGATTTAAATTTAAAAATGAATTTTGGAATGATAGTGTAGAAAAAGTATTGATAAATAGCCAAATTAAGTAAAATAAAATTTTTTGAAAAAATGGTTGCAATTTATATTTTCATGTTGTATACTAATTCATGCTGTGACATTGATAGCGTTGAAACGAGAGGTTGCTACAGTAATGTAGGTTTTCCGCGGAGCGAATGTCAAGTTAGGAAACTGGCGACAAGTCACTGTACTAAAAACGAGTCCACCATAGAAGTGGAAACACGTGGGTAAGTTGTGAATAATCACAAAACACACGGAAAGGTTGTACAGTCACCGCTTGTCGTGCTAATAGTACGAAAAGGAGGCGGCTTTTTTTATGGCACAAGTAATGAGAATCACATTAAAGGCTTATGATCACAAATTAATCGATCAGTCAGCTGCAAAAATTGTTGAAACTGCAAAGAGTTCAGGAGCAGAAGTTAGTGGCCCTGTACCACTTCCAACAAAGAAGGAAGTAATCACAATTCTTAGAGCTGTACATAAGTACAAAGACTCAAGAGAACAGTTTGAACAGAGAACTCATAAGAGACTCATTGATATTGTTACACCAACACAGAAAGCAGTAGATGCTTTGGCAAGATTAGAAATGCCAGCAGGTGTATATATCGACATTAAGATGAAGAATAAATAATTCATCGCAATTTACTTATTTTAATAGGTAAAAAACGAAATAGTGAATTATCCTTGAAGGTTTAAATAGATTGAACTGTTCTAGGATGATCGCGGTGGCGCGATCCGCTGTAGATTAACAGGAGGTAATTAATATGAAGAAAGCTATTTTAGCTACAAAGGTTGGAATGACTCAGATTTTCAACGAAGATGGAAGTTTAGTACCAGTAACCGTTCTTCAGGCTGGACCATGTGTAGTAACACAGGTTAAGACAGTAGAAAATGATGGATACAGTGCTGTACAGGTTGGATTCGGTGAAAAGAGAGAAAAGTTAGTCAACAAGCCAATGAAAGGTATGTTTGACAAAGCTGGAGTTCCTTACAAGAGATTTGTAAGAGAATTTAAGTTTGAAAATGCTGAAGAGTATTCAGTGAAAGACGAAATCAAGGCAGACATCTTTACTGCTGGAGACAAAGTTGACGCATCAGCAATTGCAAAGGGAAAAGGATTCCAGGGTGCAATTAAGAGACATGGTCAGTCAAGAGGACCTATGGCTCACGGTTCTAAGTATCATAGACATGCCGGATCAAACGGTGCATGTTCAAGCCCAAGCAAGGTGTTTAAAGGAAAGAAAATGCCAGGTCATATGGGTGCTAAGAAGGTAACAACACAGAACCTTGAAATTGTTAGAGTTGATGCAGAAAACAACTTAATCCTAGTAAAGGGCGCTGTACCAGGACCTAAGAAAGCTTTAGTAACTATTAAAGAAACATGTAAGTCTGGTAAGTAGATTTTGGAAGGAGGAACACGCAGATGGCAAAAGTATCTGTTTTAAATATGGAAGGTAAACAGGTTGATGAAATCGAATTAAACGATGCCGTATTTGGTGTAGAAGTTAAAGAAAACTTAGTGCATCAGGCAGTATTGAGTCAGCTTGCTAATAACCGTCAAGGAACACAGAAAGCTAAAACTCGTTCAGAAGTTAGCGGTGGCGGAAGAAAGCCTTGGAGACAGAAGGGAACTGGTCATGCAAGACAAGGTTCTACAAGAGCTCCACAGTGGACAGGCGGCGGAGTTGTATTCGCACCAGTTCCAAGAGATTATTCATTCAAGATGAATAAGAAGGAAAAAAGAGCAGCTCTTAAGTCAGTATTGACAGACAGAGTTAATGAAAATAAGTTTATCGTAGTTGACGACATTAAGTTTGAAGCACCTAAGACAAAAGATTTTGTAAAGATGATGAACAACTTAAATGTAAGTAAAGCATTGGTTGTATTAAAAGACAATGATGTAAATGCTGTAATGTCAGCTAAGAACATCCCTACAGTAAAAACTGCTTTAACTAACACAATTAATGTTTATGACATTCTTAAATATGATGTTGTAGTTATCGATAAGGCAGCTGTAGCAACAATCGAGGAGGTGTATGCATAATGGCAGATATCAAATATTATGACGTAATCCTCTCTCCAGTAATTACTGAGAAGAGCATGAACGCTATGGCAGATAAGAAATATACATTCTACGTACACACAGATGCAACTAAGACTCAGGTTAAAGAAGCAGTTGAAAAAATGTTCGAAGGAACAAAGGTTGCTAAAGTTAACACAATGAACTTAGAAGGAAAGAATCGTAGAAGAGGAATGACAATTGGAAAGACAGCTAAGAAGAAGAAAGCTATCGTTCAGTTGACAGAAGACAGTGCAGATATTGAAATCTTCGCTGGTTTATAAAGATAATAAGTAAACGCAAGAAAAGCGTGATGACAAATTGAATTCGAAAGGAGAATAAAAATGGGAATTAAGACATTTAACCCATATACCCCTTCAAGAAGAGCTATGACTACTCTTGATAATGCAGAAATTACTAAAGCAACTCCTGAAAAATCTTTAGTAGTATCTCTCAAGAAAAATGCTGGTCGTAACAATCAGGGTAAAATTACAGTAAGACATCATGGTGGTGGTTCAAGAAGAAAATACAGAATCATCGACTTCAAGAGAAATAAAGTTGATATTCCTGCTACAGTTATTAGCATCGAATATGATCCAAATAGAACTGCAAACATCGCATTAATCAGTTATGCAGATGGTGAAAAGGCTTACATCCTTGCTCCTAACGGACTTAAGGTTGGAGCTACAGTTATGAATGGTGAAAATGCAGAAGTTAAAGTTGGTAACTGTTTACCACTTTCAGCTATCCCTGTAGGTACAGAAGTTCATAACATTGAATTATATCCAGGTAAGGGCGGACAGTTAGTTCGTGCAGCTGGAAATGCAGCGCAGTTAATGGCTAAAGAAGGAAAGTATGCAACACTTAGACTTCCTTCAGGAGAAATGAGAATGGTTCCAGTTATTTGCCGTGCAACAGTTGGTACAGTAGGTAACATTGAACATGGTCTTGTAAATATCGGTAAAGCCGGACGTAAACGTAATATGGGTATTAGACCTACAGTTCGTGGTTCTGTTATGAACCCTAATGACCATCCACACGGTGGTGGTGAAGGACGTGCGCCAATCGGACGTTCTGGCCCATGTACACCTTGGGGTAAACCAGCACTTGGTTTGAAGACTCGTAAGAAAAATAAGAAGTCTAACAAGTTAATCATTAGAAGACGTGACGGAAAGAACATGAAATAAGGAGGTAGGAACTAATGGCTAGATCATTAAAAAAAGGCCCATTCGCGGATGAGAGCTTATTAAAGAAAGTCGAAGCTATGAACGCTTCAGGTGACAAGTCTGTTATTAAAACTTGGTCACGCCGTTCAACAATTTTTCCACAGATGGTTGGACATACAATCGCTGTTCATGACGGTAGAAAGCATGTGCCAGTATATGTAACTGAAGATATGGTTGGACATAAACTTGGTGAATTTGTTGCTACTAGAACTTATAGAGGACACGGTAAAGACGAAAAGAAGGGTAGATAATACCTGTAGATTTTGAAAGGAGGTCTCATCTATGGCTAAAGGACATAGATCCCAGATAAAGAGAGAAAGAAATGCTAATAAAGATACTAGACCATCAGCTAAGTTGTCTTACGCTAGAGTGTCAGTACAGAAGGCATGTTTCGTATTAGATGCGATCAGAGGAAAAGACGTAGAGTCAGCAATCGGTATTTTAACATACAACCCAAGATACGCATCAAGCGTTATATTAAAATTATTACAGTCAGCAATTGCAAATGCTGAAAACAACAACAATATGGATGTTAGCAAACTTTATATTGCTGAGTGTTACGCAGGTAGCGCTCCAACAATGAAGAGAATTAAACCTAGAGCACAGGGTAGAGCTTATAGAATCTTAAAGAGAAATAGCCACATTACAATCGTGCTCGATGAAAGATAGGAGGCAAAGTATGGGACAGAAAGTTAATCCACATGGCTTAAGAGTCGGAGTTATTAAGGACTGGGACTCAAAGTGGTACGCTGAAGCTGATTTTGCAGACAATCTTGTTGAAGATTACAAAATCAGAGAATATCTTAAAAAGAAATTATACAGCGCAGGTGTTTCTAAGATTGAAATCGAAAGATCATCTGACAGAGTGAGAGTAAACATTTATACAGCTAAGCCTGGTATCGTAATCGGTAAGGGTGGCGCTGAAATTGAAAAAGTTAAAGCTGAAGTTCAGAAAATGACAAGCAAGAAGTTATTTATGGACGTTAAAGATATCAAGAGACCTGACAAGGACGCTCAGTTAGTAGCTGAAAACATTGCTACACAGTTAGAAAACCGTGTATCTTTCAGAAGAGCAATGAAGTCTACAATGTCAAGAACAATGAAGAGTGGAGCTTTAGGAATTAAGGCTGCATGTTCAGGACGTCTTGGTGGTGCTGATATGGCTCGTACAGAATTCTATAGTGAAGGAACAATTCCACTTCAGACATTACGTGCCGATATCGAATATGGTTTCGCTGAAGCTGATACAACTTACGGAAAAGTAGGTGTTAAGGTTTGGATTTATAACGGCGAAATACTTCCAACTAAAGAAGGGAGCGATAAATAATGTTAATGCCTAAGAGAGTTAAACATAGAAAACAGTTTCGTGGTTCTATGAGAGGTAAAGCAACAAGAGGAAATAAGATCACTTACGGTGAATTTGGTATTGTTGCAACAGAACCAGCTTGGATTAAGTCAAATCAGATTGAAGCAGCTCGTATTGCTATGACTCGTTACATCAAGCGTGGTGGTAAAGTTTGGATTAAAATTTTCCCAGATAAACCAGTAACTACAAAACCAGCTGAAACACGTATGGGTTCCGGTAAAGGAACACTTGAATATTGGGTAGCAGTTGTTAAACCAGGACGTGTAATGTTCGAAATCTCTGGTGTTCCTGAAGAAATAGCTAGAGAAGCATTACGTCTTGCTACACACAAGCTTCCAGTAAAATGTAAGATTGTTTCACGTGAAGATTTAGAAGGCGGTGATAACAGTGAAAATTAAGACATATGTAGAAGATTTAAAGACAAAATCAGCTGCAGAATTAAATGATGAATTAGTAGCTGCTAAAAAGGAATTATTTAATTTAAGATTCCAGAACGCAACAAACCAGTTAGACAACACAAGCAGAATCAAAGAAGTTAGAAAAAATATTGCTAGAATTCAGACAGTAATATTTGAAAAGACAAACGCTGCTGAATAGTTTTAGGTTAATCCAATCCACTACAGGTGGAAAGTTAAGAAAGGAGAAATTGTTGTGGAAAGAAATTTAAGAAAAACACGTACAGGTAAAGTTGTAAGTGATAAGATGGATAAGACAATCACAGTTGCTGTAGAAGATCATGTAAAGCATCCATTATACAACAAGATCGTTAAAAGAACTTATAAGTTAAAAGCTCATGACGAAGAAAACCAGTGCGGAATTGGTGATACAGTAAGAGTTATGGAAACAAGACCATTATCAAAAGATAAGAGATGGAGACTTGTAGAAATTATTGAAAAGGCAAGATAATTTGCCTGGATTATAGAAGGAGGAATACAGCATGATTCAACAGGAAAGTAGACTTAAAGTTGCTGATAACACAGGAGCTAAAGAATTACTTTGCATCAGAGTTATGGGCGGATCTACAAGAAGATACGCAAGTATCGGTGACGTAATCGTTGCTACTGTAAAAGATGCAACACCAGGCGGTGTTGTTAAAAAAGGTGATGTAGTAAAGGCCGTAGTAGTTCGTACTGTTAAAGGCGCTCGTCGTAAAGATGGTTCATACATCAGATTTGACGAAAATGCAGCTGTAATTATAAAAGATGATAAGACCCCAAGAGGAACTCGTATTTTTGGGCCGGTAGCCAGAGAATTAAGAGAGAAACAGTTCATGAAAATTGTTTCTTTGGCACCAGAAGTATTATAGGAGGTGTGCTTAGATGTCAGCTATGAAGATTAAAAAAGGCGACACTGTTAGAGTAATCGCTGGTAAAGATAAGTTTAAAGAAGGAAAAGTTTCTTCTGTAGACAAAAAGAACAATAAGGTTACTGTTGAAGGTGTCAACATGCGTACAAAGCACACAAAACCAAGTGCTCAGAACCAGAATGGTGGCATTGTAACACAGGAAGGACCAATTGATGCTTCAAATGTAATGTATGTTCATAAGGGACAGCCAACAAGAGTTGGATACAAATTTGAAGACGGAAAGAAAGTTCGTGTTGCAAAATCAACAGGCGAAGTTATTGATTAATTGAGAGAGGAGGTCCGGAAAGTTGAGTAGACTTAAGGAGACTTATAAGAATGAGATTATGGATGCCATGACAAAGAAGTTCGGTTATAAGAACGTAATGCAGGTACCTAAGCTTGATAAAATTGTAATTAACATGGGCGTTGGCGAAGCTAAAGAGAACGCTAAGATTTTAGATACAGCTGTTAAAGATCTTGAAATTATTTCAGGACAGAAGGCTGTTGTAACAAGAGCTAAAAACTCAGTAGCTAACTTCAAATTAAGAGAAGGACAGCCAATCGGATGTAAAGTTACTCTTAGAGGAGAAAAGATGTACGAATTCTTAGATAGATTAGTAAATCTTGCACTTCCTCGTGTACGTGACTTTAGAGGAGTTAACCCAAATGCATTCGACGGAAGAGGAAATTATGCTTTAGGAATTAAAGAACAGTTAATTTTCCCTGAAATTGAATACGATAAAGTAGACAAAGTTAGAGGTATGGACATAATTTTTGTTACTACAGCTAACACAGATGAAGAAGCTCGTGAATTATTGACATTATTTAATATGCCATTTGCAAAATAGTTTTAGGAGGTAAATCCATGGCTAGAACTGCTATGAAAGTTAAACAGCAACGTAAAGCTAAATTCTCTACACAAGAATACAGTCGTTGTAGAATTTGTGGTCGTCCACATGCTTATTTAAGAAAATACGGAATTTGCAGAGTTTGCTTCCGTGAATTAGCATACAAAGGACAGATACCAGGCGTTAAAAAAGCAAGCTGGTAAGAGATAAATTGATAGGAGGAAAGAAACATGACTATGAGTGATCCAATCGCAGATATGCTTACAAGAATCCGTAACGCAAACACTGCTAAACATGATACAGTTGATGTTCCTGCATCAAAGATGAAATTAGCTATCGCTGAAATTCTTTTAAATGAAGGATATATCAAGAAGTATGAAGTCATTGAAGACGGTAATTTTAAAACAATCAGAATCACATTAAAATATGGTAAAGATAAGAATGATAAAGTTATTTCAGGAATCAAGAAGATTTCTAAGCCGGGTCTTCGTGTTTACGCTAGTAAAGACGAACTTCCAAGAGTTCTTGGAGGACTTGGAATTGCAATCATTTCTACAAACAAAGGTGTGGTTACAGATAAAGTTGCAAGAAAAGAAAACGTTGGTGGAGAAGTTCTCGCTTTCGTTTGGTAGGAAGAAAATAACGTTAAGAGATGAGATAAGATTGAAGAGTTTCTCTTCTTTCTTAGTCCAACTCTTCATTATTAATAAGGAGGTAACGGCATGTCACGTATAGGAAGAATGCCTATCGCTATACCAGCAGGAGTAACTGTTGATATTGCAGAAAATAATAAGGTGACTATTACAGGACCTAAGGGAACTCTTGAAAGAGTATTACCTGCGGAAATGGAAATTAAAAAAGACGGTGAAGAAATCATCGTTAGCAGACCAAATGATTTAAAGAAAATGAAGTCATTACACGGTCTTACAAGAACACTTATCAACAATATGGTTGTTGGTGTTACAGAAGGATACCAGAAAGTTCTTGAAATCAACGGTGTTGGTTACAGAGGACAGAAACAGGGAAATAAATTAATTCTTTCATTAGGTTATTCACATCCAGTAGAAATGGAAGATCCAGAAGGAATCACAGTTGAAATGGATGGACAGAATAAGATAATAATTAAAGGTATTGATAAAGAAAAAGTAGGCCAGTACGCTGCTGAAATCAGAACAAAGAGAGCACCTGAACCTTACAAAGGAAAGGGTATCAAATATGAAGATGAAGTTATCAGACGTAAAGTTGGTAAGACTGGTAAGAAATAATTAAAGGAGTGTAAGAAATGATTAGTAAGAAATCAAGAAGCGAAATTCGTGTTAAAAAGCATAACAGACTGCGTAATCATTTAAGTGGAACAACAGAATGTCCACGTTTAGCAGTTTTCAGAAGTAATAATCATATGTATGCTCAAATTATTGACGATACAGTTGGAAAGACTCTTGTAGCTGCTTCAACACTTGAAGCTAAGAAAGAGTTAGAAAAAACTAATAACGTTGATGCTGCAGCATATGTAGGTAAGCTTATTGCTGAAAGAGCAATTGAAAAAGGTATTAAAGAAGTTGTTTACGATAGAGGCGGCTTTATATATCAGGGTAAAGTTAAAGCATTAGCTGATGCAGCTAGAGAAGCTGGATTAGAATTTTAGTTGAGGAGGATAACACACATGAGACGTGAAATAATTGATGCAAGTCAGTTAGAATTAGAAGAAAAAGTAGTGTCTATCAAACGTGTTACTAAGGTTGTTAAAGGTGGACGTAATGCCAGATTCTCAGCTTTAGTAGTAGTTGGAGACAAAAATGGACACGTTGGTGCAGGCGTTGGAAAAGCAGCTGAAATTCCTGAAGCTATTCGTAAAGGTAAAGAGGATGCTATGAAGAGTCTCGTAAGCGTACCAATGGATGAAAATAAGAGTGTAACATTTGATACAATCGGTAAATTCGGAAGTGCTTCTGTATTACTTAAGAAGGCTCCAGAAGGTACTGGTGTAATCGCTGGTGGTCCTGCTCGTAGTGTAGTTGAACTTGCAGGTATTACAAACATCCGTACAAAATCTTTAGGATCTAACAATAAGCAGAACGTAGTTCTTGCTACAATTGAAGGTTTAGCTTCATTAAAGACTCCAGAAGAAGTAGCTGCACTTCGCGGTAAATCTGTTGAAGAGATTTTAGGCTAGTAGGAGGTAATTAGAAATGGCAGATAAATTAAAAATTACTTTGGTAAAATCAACAATTGGAGCAGTTCCAAAGAATAGAAAAACTGTTGAAGCTTTAGGTCTTACAAAGATTAACAAGACAGTTGAAATGCCTGACAACGCTGCAGTCAGAGGTATGATTCAGAAAGTTAGACATTTAGTAAAAGTTGAAGAAATATAATCAATAGATAGGAGGTGCGACAATGGATTTATCAAATTTAAAGCCAGCAGATGGTTCAAAGCATAGTGATAATTTCAGAAGAGGCCGTGGACATGGTTCAGGAAATGGCAAGACAGCAGGTAAGGGTCACAAAGGACAGAAAGCTCGTTCAGGAAGCCCAAGACCTGGTTTCGAAGGTGGTCAGATGCCATTATATAGAAGAATTCCTAAGAGAGGTTTTACATGTATTAATTCAAAGAAAATAGTAGGTATTAATGTAAGTGCATTAGAAAGATTTGATAATGACACTACAGTTACTGTAGAAACTCTTTTAGAAAGCGGAGTTATTAAGAATCCACGTGATGGCGTTAAGATTCTTGGTAATGGCGAATTAACAAAGAAGCTTACAGTAAAAGTTAATGCTTTTAGTGAAGGAGCAAAAGCTAAGATTGAAAGCCTTGGCGGAACATGTGAGGTGATCTAATGTTAGAAACACTTCGTAATGCTTTAAAAGTTAAAGAAATAAGAAAAAGATTATTGTACACATTTATGATGTTAGTAGTAGTAAGATTAGGTAGTCAGATACCACTTCCATTTGTAAATGGTGATACAGTTAAATCAATAACATCACAGTTTAGCGAAGGGGCTTTCAGCTTCTTCGCTGCTATTACAGGTGGTTCAATGGAAAATATGTCTATTTTCGCATTGAGTATTACACCTTACATTACAGCTTCCATCATCATCCAGTTATTAACAATTGCAATTCCTAAGTTAGAGGAAATGCAGAAAGATGGTGAAGAAGGAAGAAAGAAACTTGCAGAAATTACAAGATATGTAACAGTAGCATTAGCACTTATCGAAAGTACAGCCATGACAATTGGATTTGCAAATCAGGGATTGTTTAATACAGATACAATCACAATCTCAAATATGAGTACATTCCGTCATGTTGGTGTAATCGTTATGGGCGTTGTTGCTATGACAGCCGGTTCAGCAGCACTTATGTGGATTGGTGAACAAATTACAGAAAGTGGTGTTGGTAATGGTATTTCTATCGTGTTAGTAATTAACATTGTATCAAGAATGCCAAGTGATATTGCCGGATTATTTACAAATTATGTAACAGGAGCAAGTTCAATTGGTGGAAAGATTTTAGCGATTATTATTATAATTGCTGTAGTAGTTGGAATTATTGCTTATGTAGTATGGCTTCAGGATGGTGTTCGTCACATCGGCGTTCAGATGTCTCAGAAAGTACAGGGAAGACGTCAGGTTGGTGGACAACAGTCAACAATTCCTTTGAAAGTTAATACTGCAGGTGTTATCCCAATTATCTTTGCATCATCAATTTTGCAATTCCCAGTTGTAATTGCACAATTTTTTGGAAAAACACCTGAATGGACAAACTATTTAAGTCAGTCACATTGGTGTAATCCTGCACATATGAAATATTCAATCGGATTTGTTGCTTACATAGTAATGATTATATTCTTTGCATATTTCTATACTTCAATAACATTTAACCCTAGAGAGGTTGCTAAGAACCTTAACGACAGAGGTGGATTTATTACAGGTATCAGAAGTGGTAAGCCAACAGTAGAATATTTGACAAATATATTAAACTACATTATTTTAATTGGAGCAATCGGACTTATTATTGCAGCTTGTATTCCAATTGTAGCTTCAGGAGTTGCTGGAGCAAATGTTTCTTTTGGTGGTACATCAATAATCATCATTGTAGGTGTTATTCTTGAAACAATAACAACAGTTAAATCAATGATGACAGAACGTAAGTATCAGAATGTAAAAGGAATCTTTTAGTAGCATAGGGGGCAGTCACCAGACTAGTCCCCTAGATTGCTAGAATAGAAAAATTAAGAAGTTGTGAGGATTGTAAACTATGAAAATAATTATGTTAGGCGCGCCTGGTGCAGGAAAAGGAACACAGGCAAAGATGATCGCTGAGAAATATAATATACCACATATTTCTACAGGGGATATTTTTAGAGCAAATATTAAAAATGGAACTGAATTAGGGAAAAAAGCTAAGGAATATATTGATCAGGGACAGTTAGTACCGGATGAATTAACATTAGACTTAGTTATGGATAGATTTAAAAAAGATGACTGTAAAAACGGTTATGTATTAGATGGTTTTCCAAGAACTATTCCACAGGCACAGGCTTTAGATGAAGCGTTAAAAAAAATTGGCGAAAAAGTTGATTATGCAATTGATGTTGATGTGCCGGATGAAAATATCGTAAGAAGAATGGGTGGAAGAAGAGCTTGCGTATCTTGTGGAGCAACATACCATGTTGTATACAATCCAACTAAGGTTGAAGGCAAGTGTGACAGATGTGGAAACGATTTAATAATAAGAGATGATGATAAACCGGAAACAGTTTTGAAAAGATTAGATGTTTATCATAAACAAACACAGCCCTTAATTGATTATTATAATGAACAAGGCGTATTAAGAAGTGTTGATGGTACAATTGACATGAATGATGTGTTTGCTGCGATAAATGATATTTTAGGAGCATAACAATGGCGGTAACAATTAAATCAGAGAGAGAAATTGAACTCATGAGACAGGCAGGCAAGTATATTGCAATGGCTCACGCAGAGTTAGAAAAAGAAGTAAAGCCTGGAATGAGTACTTATCAAATTGATAAAATTGGTGAAGAAATAATTAGAAGTTATGGTTGTATTCCTACATGCTTAGGCTATGAAGGATATCCTGCTTCATTGTGTATTTCTGTTAATGATGAAGTAGTACATGGAATTCCAAGAAAAGACCGTTTTGTAGAAAATGGTGATATTGTCAGCTTAGATTTTTGTTTAAGCTATAAAGGATATCAGTCTGATTGCGCCAGAACATTGGCAATTGGAGAAATAAGTGATGATGCAAAACAGTTAATCGAAGTGACAAAACAATGTTTTTTTGAAGGAATTAAATATGCTAAAGAAGGTTGCCATTTATATCAGATATCAGCAGCTATAAATGATTATGCTGATAAATTCGGATATGGTGTAGTAAGAGACTTAGTAGGACATGGTATTGGTAGAGAAATGCATGAAGACCCACAAATTCCAAACTTCAGACAAAGAAGAAGAGGAATGAAGTTACAGGCTGGAATGACATTGTGCATAGAACCTATGATAAATATGGGAAGAGCAGATGTAGCATTTATGGATGATGATTGGACAGTAGTAACAGATGATGGAAGTTTAGCAGCTCATTATGAAAATACAGTTCTTATTACAAAAGGAGAACCGGAAATACTTACTTTGATTTAACCGAAAAAAAGGAGGATATATAAATGTCTAAAGCAGATGTAATTGAAATAGAAGGAAAGGTAATTGAAAAATTACCAAACACAATGTTTCGTGTTGAATTGGAAAATGGACATGTAGTATTAGCTCATATAAGTGGAAAACTTCGCATGAACTACATTAAAATTTTACCAGGAGACAAAGTAACAATTGAGATGTCACCATATGATTTATCTAAAGGAAGAATTATCTGGAGAGATAAATAATATGGTTGATAAATAAATTTAAAAGTTTTTGTTGCTATATTTTGACAAGTGTGTTAATATATATAACGGACTTTTTTTGAAAGGAGGATTTTTCAATGAAGGTAAGATCATCAGTTAAACCAATTTGCGAAAAATGCAAAGTCATTAAAAGAAAGGGAAGCGTTAGAGTTATCTGCGAAAATCCTAAGCATAAACAGCGTCAGGGTTAATTTCTGACATATTGAGTGAATATTTGGTTGTATTCACTTGTTTGTGCACTTTAAGAAGTTGTGTAATATCACAACGAATTAATTTGCGGCTGCAGTAGCAATATGCTACTATTAGATATTAGTAGTAAGAGAATTTTCAAGTACGTTTTCTTACTATATTAATCAGCGAATAGCTGAGAAACAGAATGTGGGTGCTTAAAAATTGCTGATTAAGCATCAAGAAACAATTTAACGTTAGGTTACATGGGTGCGCACAACATTTCAGACGTGCAAAGCACGGGCTGCGTAATTTGTGGAACTTATCAATTTAACTAATGGAGGTTATACACATGGCTCGTATTTCAGGTGTTGATTTACCAAGAGAAAAGAGAGTTGAAATTGGCTTGACTTATATTTATGGAATTGGACTTCCAAGCTCACAGAGAATTTTAGCTGAAGCTAATGTAGATCCTAACACACGTTGTAAAGATTTAACAGACGATGAAGTTAAGAAGATTAGCGAAGTTATCGATGCAAGCCAGACTGTTGAAGGTGATTTAAGAAGAGAAATCGCTTTAAACATTAAGAGATTACAAGAAATTGGATGTTACAGAGGAATTCGTCATAGAAGAGGACTTCCTGTTCGCGGTCAGAAGACAAAGACTAATGCAAGAACAAGAAAAGGTCCAAAGAGAACTGTAGCAAATAAGAAGAAATAGTACCCATAAGGGAGGTTAGTTTAAAATGGCTAAAAAAGTTACAAAGAAAGTGACAAAAAAGCGTGTTAAGAAAAACGTTGAACACGGACAGGCACATATCCAGGCATCATTTAACAATACAATTGTTACATTAACAGATGCTGAAGGAAATGCCTTATCATGGGCAAGTGCTGGTGGTCTAGGATTTAGAGGTTCAAAGAAATCTACTCCTTATGCAGCTCAGATGGCAGCTGAAACTGCAACAAAAGCAGCTTTAGTACATGGCTTAAAGACAGTAGATGTTATGGTTAAAGGTCCAGGTTCAGGTAGAGAAGCAGCAATTCGTGCTTTAGCAACTTGTGGACTTGAAGTTACAAGTATCAAGGATGTTACTCCTGTTCCACATAATGGATGTCGCCCACCAAAGCGTAGAAGAGTCTAATTTAGGAGGGAATAGAAATGGCAGTAAATAGAGTTCCTGTTCTTAAAAGATGTAGATCTCTCGGTTTAGATCCGATTTATTTAGGAATAGACAAGAAATCAAATAGAAACTTAAACAGATCTAGTAGAAAAATGAGTGAATATGGACTTCAGTTAAGAGAAAAACAGAAAGCTAAATTCATTTATGGTGTTTTAGAAAAACCTTTCAGAAATTACTTCAAGAAGGCTTCAAAGATGCCAGGTCAGACAGGTGAAAACCTTATGATTTTATTAGAACGTAGACTTGATAATGTTGTATTCCGTATGGGATATGCTAGAACAAGAAAAGAAGCAAGACAGATTGTTGATCATAAGCACGTATTAGTAAACGGAAAGCAGGTTAACATTCCTTCTTACTTAATTAAAGCAGGCGATGTTATCGAAATTAAAGAAGGTTGCAAGTCATCACAGAGATACAAAGATATCGTAGAAGTGACTGGCGGAAGAACAGTTCCATCATGGCTTGAAGCAGACCAGGAAAATCTTAAGGGTGAAATTAAAGAACTTCCAAAGAGAGAAGAGATTGATGTTCCCGTAGATGAAATGCTTATTGTCGAATTATATTCTAAATAAGCTTAAGCAATTCCCAATAAAGGAGGGGCTAATTAGTGTTCGATTTTGAAAGACCAAATATAATAACAGAGAAATCAGAAGATGGTAGATATGGTAAGTTTGTTGTAGAACCTCTTGAAAGAGGTTACGGAACAACACTTGGCAATGCATTAAGAAGAATTATGCTTTCTACATTACCAGGTGCAGCTGTAAGCCAGATTAAAATTGACGGAGTTCTTCATGAATTCAGTTCAATACCAGGTGTAAAAGAAGATGTTACTGAAATAATTTTAAATATCAAACAGCTTGCTATTAAAAACAATAGTGCTACTAATGAACCAAAGGTTGCACATATTGAAGCAAGTGGAGATTGTGTTGTAACAGCAGCTGATATTCAAGTAGATTCTGATATTGAGATTTTAAACCCAGAGTTGGTTATTGCAACACTTAACGGTGGCGCAGACAGCAAGCTTAGTATGGAATTAATTATCACAAAAGGCAGAGGATACATTAGTGCTGACAAGAATAAGAATGATAGTTTACCAATCGGCGTAATTGCTGTAGATTCAATCTACACACCAGTTGAAAGAGTAAATATGTCAGTACAGAATACTCGTGTAGGCCAGGTAACTGATTTTGATAAACTTACATTGGATGTTTATACAAACGGCACTTTGGAAACAGACGAAGCTGTTAGTTTAGCAGCTAAGGTTCTCAGCGAACACTTAAAACTGTTTATTGATTTGTCAGAAAATGCAAGAAATGCAGAAGTAATCGTAGATGCTGTAGATGATGAAATCGATAAAGTGTTAGAAATGAACATTGATGAGTTGGAATTATCAGTTCGTTCATACAATTGTTTGAAGAGAGCAGGTATCAATACAGTTGAGGAATTAACAAACAAGACTCCTGAAGATATGATGAAGGTTAGAAACTTAGGCCGTAAATCATTAGATGAAGTGCTTGCGAAGTTGAAAGAACTCGGCCTTGAATTGAGACCAAGCGATGAAAACTAATATTTATTAGTTTAAATATTATGGAGGTAAGAAAATGGCAGGTTATAGAAAACTTGGAAGAACTTCAAGTCAAAGAAAAGCTTTAATTAGAGGTCAGGTTACAAGTCTTTTAAATAACGGCAAGATTGTTACTACTGAAGCAAGAGCTAAAGAAATTCGTAAAGTTGCTGAAGGTCTTATTGCATTAGCAGTTAAAGAAAAAGATAACTTTGACGAAGTAACAGTTGTAGCTAAAGTAGCTCGTAAAGATAAAGATGGCAAGAATGTTAAAGAAGTCGTAGACGGCAAGAAAGTAACAGTATATGATGAAGAACAGAAGACAATCAAGAAAGATCAGCCTTCACGTCTTCATGCTAGACGTCAGATGAACAAAGTTCTTTACGATGTAACAGAAAATGCTACAGGTAAGAAGAAAGACAGAAAGAAAGTTGACTTAACTAACAAGTTATTTGATGAAATTGCTCCAAAGTATGCAGATCGTAATGGCGGATATACAAGAATTGTAAAAATCGGTCAGAGAAAAGGTGATGCTGCAATGGAAGTATTACTTGAATTAGTATAATAAATAAAGTTTAACTTATATATAAAACGGACAAATGTTGTTGATAAGGCAATGTTTGTCCGTTTTGCTATATCAGCTTTTTGTCAAGCGTGGGGTTAATCCAAATTGTAAGAAAAGATAAATAAGTAATTATATTTTGCTACGCCAAATAAAACCAATAACAAAATTTTGACTATTATAAGGTGAAATATAAAACTATATAGAAAAAATTATTGCTATAATTTCAATTATGTGCAAAAATAAAGCGTGAATAAAACTTGAAATTCAAAACAATTTGAGGATATGACATGGGAATAATTAATATAAAACATTTGGTTCATAAATTTAAAGACAATGATGAAAATGCAGAAATAATAACAGCCATTGATGGCGTAGATCTTGATGTAGAAGAAGGACAGTTTATTGCAATATTAGGTCATAATGGTTCAGGTAAATCGTCTTTGGCAAAACATATTAATGCGTTGCTTGCTCCGACTGAAGGAACAGTTTTAATATCCGGGATGAATACTAAAGATGAAAAGAAAATCTGGGATATAAGACAACAGGCAGGAATGGTATTTCAGAATCCTGATAATCAGATTGTATCGGCTGTTGTTGAAGAAGATGTAGCATTTGGACCAGAAAATCTGGGTGTTCCAACCGAAAAAATATGGGAACAGGTAAATTATGCGCTAAAAGCAGTTGATATGACTGCGTATAGACTTCATTCTCCAATGAAATTATCAGGCGGACAGAAGCAAAGAGTAGCAATAGCAGGAATAATAGCAATGGAACCTAAATGCATTATATTAGACGAACCTACAGCAATGCTTGATCCAATTGGAAGGGAAGAAGTTATTTCAACATTAGAAGAACTGAACAAGGCTAAAAATATAACAATTATCTTAATTACACATCATATGAGTGAAACTATACATGCAGATAAAATATTTGTAATGAATAAGGGAAAAATAGAATTACAGGGAACACCAAGAGAAGTTTTCTGTGAAGTTGAAAAAATGAAGGAATTAGGACTTGAAGTTCCACAGGTTACAGAATTAGGCTTTGAATTACAAAAGGAAGGCTTAAACATAAAAAATGGGACATTAGAGATAGATGAGTTAGTAGATGAGATAGTTAGGGTATACAATAATAACTAGGAGGCCAAAATGGGAATACGACTTGAAAATGTATGCTACACATATGGCAGTGATACTACAAGTGAAATAAAAGCGTTAAATAACGTTAATTTGGAAATAAATAAAGGTGAATTTGTTGCAATTATAGGACACACAGGCTCTGGAAAATCAACATTAATACAGCATTTTAACGGATTGGAAAGACCAAAGAGCGGAAATGTATTTTATAATGATGAAAATATATATGAAAATAATTATGATTTGCGAAAACTTAGATGCAAAGTCGGGCTTGTTTTTCAATATCCGGAGCATCAGTTATTTGAAGAAACAGTGCTTAAAGATGTCTGTTTCGGTCCAATGAATATGGGAATGAGCAGGGAAGAAGCAGAAAAAAAGGCTAAATTAGTGCTTGAACAGGTTGGAATAAACGAAAAATGCTATAACAAATCTCCTTTCGAACTGTCAGGCGGACAAAAAAGAAGAGTAGCAATAGCAGGAGTTCTGGCTATGAATCCAGAAATAATAGTCTTAGATGAACCAACTGCGGGATTAGATCCAAAAGGAAGGGATAAAATTTTAAATAGAATTAAAGAATTACATGATAATACAGGCATAGGAGTTGTTTTGGTGTCTCATAGCATGGAAGATGTAGCAAATTATGCACAGCGCCTTATCGTAATAAATAATGGTAAGATAAAATATGATGGAATGCCAAAGGATGTATTTAAGCATTATAAAGAATTGGAAAAGATGGGACTTAAAGCACCCCAGATTACGTATATTATGCATAAGTTAAAAGAAAAAGGGTTAGATGTAGATGAGAATGTTATAACAATTGAAGAAGCACGTGAAAATATTATGCAATGTCTAAATAGAAAAGACATTTAGAACAATAGTAATAATATATAGAAAGGTATGCAAAGTCGTAATTTAATAGATACTAAAAAGACTTTGAATTAGATAGATAAATGGCAGAAATAACATTAGGACAATATTATCCTGAAAATTCAATAATTCATAAATTAGATCCTAGGGTAAAACTATTTGGCACTTTAATATTTATAATAGCTATTTTTTCAACAAATAACATTATAGGATTACTTGCAATTGTAATGTTTTTGGCAATTATAATAAAAATATCTAAAGTACCATTTGCAAAAATAATAAAAGGGATAAAAGGAATATTATTTTTACTTGTATTTACGATAGTGTTAAATATTTTATTTACCCCAGGAACACCAATCATAACATTTTGGATAATTAAAATAACTAAAGAAGGATTAATAACAGGTGGATTTTTAACATTTAGATTAACATTTTTAGTGTTGAGTACATCTGTTTTGACATTAACCACTACACCTAACGATTTATCAGACGGATTGGAAAAATCATTTGCATTTTTAAATAAAATACACTTTCCGGTACATGAAATGGCAATGATGATGTCTTTAGCCTTAAGGTTCATTCCGACTTTAGTTGAGGAAACAGAGAAAATAAAAAAAGCTCAAATGGCAAGAGGAGCAGACTTTGAAACAGGCGGACTTATGCAGCGTGTTAAAAGTTTAATACCATTGTTAGTACCACTATTTGTTTCTTCTATAAGAAGAGCGCTGGATTTAGCGATGGCTATGGAAGCGAGATGTTATCATGGTGGCAATAGAACAAAATTAAAACCACTTGTTTATAAGAAAAAGGATAAAATATCATATTTAGTATTAGTTGGCTTTTTGTGTGTGATATTAGGAGCAGGATTTGTTACGAATAATTTAGTGATGTTTAAGTTTCTGAGCATAAAAGCAAGCTAAAATATGATAAATATATTAGTAAAAATAAAATTGTATTAATAAACAATAGAAAAATAAAATAAGTTATTAATAATTTGCAAATATAATCTTGTAATATATACAATTAATCGTTTATTAGGAGAATTATAAATAAATGAAGAGAGTAAAATTAATTATAGCGTATGATGGCACAAATTATTGTGGATGGCAAATACAAATAAATGGAATAACTGTAGAGGAAGTGCTTAATAAAGCTATAAGTGAATTGACAGGAGTAGAAACAGCTGTTATTGGAGCGAGTAGAACTGATTCGGGGGTCCATGCTATGGGAAATGTAGCTGTTTTTGATACGGAATCAAAAATTCCGGGTGAGAAATTTTCATTTGCATTAAATCAAAGACTGCCTAATGATATTAGAATACAAAAATCAGAGGAAGTTCCGCTGGAATGGCATCCGAGATTTTGTAATAGTACAAAAACATATGAATATAAGATTTTAAATAGAAAATTTGATATGCCAACGCAGAGACTATATACCCACTTTGTATATATGCCCTTAAATGTTGAAAAAATGAAAGAAGCAGCAAAATATATAGTAGGAGAACATGACTTTGCAAGTTTTTGCTCATCGGGAAGTCAGGTTGAAAGTACAGTTAGAACCGTATATAGATTAGAGGTAGATAAAAATGACGATGTCATATCAATAATAATATCTGGTAATGGGTTCTTATATAATATGGTGAGGATAATTGTAGGTACTTTAATAAAAGTAGGATTGGGAGTATATCCACCAGAATATGTAAAAGAAATAATAGAGGCAAAAGATAGAAATGCAGCGGGACCTAAAGCACCGGCATGTGGCTTAATGCTGGTTAAGATAGACTATGAGGATTGAATGAAAAAATAACTATAAACTAAAGTCTAAGAAGAAATAGAAAATATGATGATTCCACCATATAGAAGATTATTCTATATAGTGGAATTTTCTTTATTAATTGCACAAAATATTAAAGTTAGACAAATAAAGAGGGTAGAATTTAAATTTGCAAGATAACATACAAATGAAGAATGAAGAAAAATAAATAAAATTGAAAAAAAGTGTTGACAATTGTATATAAAAGTTGTATTCTATTCAAGCTGACTGTTGAGACAGCAGTTCAGACAGAAAAATTTAATTGATTCTAAGTTTTGAATAACGAAGAAAAATATAAAAAAGTTGTTGACAAAGCAGAACAATCGTGATAATATGAACGAGTTGCTGCTGAAACAGCAACAAGCAAAACAAGAACATTGATAATTGAACAGCAACCATCCCTGAAAATGAATAAAAGAT
>ERZ1673736.1253-NODE-1253-length-34877-cov-10.475820_pt1 | contig 34877 bp, 28 predicted proteins | sample MGYA00580212_ERZ1673736 | MGnify/ENA primary metagenome ERZ1673736 (study PRJEB41218, sample SAMN15661752) | gut metagenome | host: Homo sapiens | place: Canada: London | collected 2015-08-20/2019-03-30 | study: EMG produced TPA metagenomics assembly of...
TTTACCAGAAAAGGGGCATGTTCACAATTTATTTACTCATGCGTTTTTCGTGGGAAAATGCTGAAACAGACCAGGGACAGGTTGAGCTTCCTGTCCCTGGTCTGCTTTTCGCAAAATAAGGTTTGGGGTATAACAAACATAAAGTATAGAGGTCTTCATTATGAAATGAATTGGTGCTGAATTCTCCCCGGGCATTTGACCGTCCGGGAAGACAGCAGTTCTATTTCCATGCCTGATTTAGTCAAACGTCTCTGCAAATAAACCCACAGCGGCTTTTCGACCAACTCCGCGCATGGCGAACTGTCCGTATATGATCTGGATTACGGCTCGTAAACGTCGTCGATGATCTCGAACTCTTTTGCCGCGAGAGTCTTCTCAACCCATTCTCTCTTTGCTGTGCCGTTCTTTGCAGCTGCGAGCTTGCTCTCATCTGCTGCCTGGAACTTCTTTGCGTCCTCTAAGATCTGCGGAGCGTCTTTTCTCGGGATAACGATAACGCCATCCGGATCAGCCAGGATGATGTCTCCCGGGTTTACGCTGATTCCGCCGCAGGATACCGGTACGTTAACTTCGCCTGGTCCCTCTTTGTACGGGCCGCCCGGTGTTGTGCCTGTGCAGTATACCGGGAAATCCCACTTGCCGATCTCGTCGATGTCACGGATCGGTCCGTCAAGAACAATACCAGCGATCTTTCTGTCATAACGAAGGTAAGCCATCATGATCTCCCCCATAAGAGAACGTGTATCATCCTCTTCGTTGGATACTACGATGAAGTCACCTTCCTGTGCAATGTTTAATGCTGCGTGAAGAGCAAGGTTGTCACCGCCTCTTGCCTTAACAGTGAGTGCCGGTCCGACTGCCATCTGCTCTTTTGGCTGACTTACAAGGCGGATTCTCGGATTCATCGCTGCGTTTCTTCCCATTACATCACAGGTATTGGATGCCGGAATGTTCTTAAACTGCATCATAACCTCTTTGTCCGGCATGTGTCTCTTTAAATAGATTCTCTTACCTACTGCCATTTTGTAATCTCCTTTTCCTTGGATTTTTATGTGGTTGAGATCGCTTCTTTTGCTCTCTCATCTCTTTCTGACCATATTGTATCGCAGGTCTATAACAATTACAAACAATGTATTTATTTGCTTTTAACAATATTTTTTTGTTATTTACTTTACATCCCGATAAACAATATATATAATGAAAGTATTGGCGGAAAATCCGTCTTTTCGCAAAACGCTGTTTTACAGTAACAGTTCAGTAGGTCTGCACACTTGCTGCGCTGACCGTAAGGAAACATAGGCTGGAAGTCAAAAATCCCATCGACGCAGGTGCTGTGGGCCAGTGGCACACAGCCAGCACGGACCTGAGCGGAGCGTAGATCGTTTTAAAATGGATTTTTACTCGTAACTATGAAGGCACTGAATCGTTACGTCCTGCAAAAGATAGAAGGGGTCTTTTTATGAATTTACTTAGTTTGTACTATTTCGTTGAACTTGCCAAAGAGCTTCACGTCACCAACACAGCCCAGAAGCTCTATATCTCCCAGCAGAACCTAAGCCAGCATATCCAGCGTCTGGAACAGTACTACGGTGTCCCGCTCTTCCACAGAAAGCCAAAGCTCGCCCTTACCTATGCAGGGGAGCAGCTCTACGCTGTCGCCGTAAAAATTCTTGCCGAGGAACATGAATTCCAGAACCGTCTCGCCGACATCTCCGAAAAGAGCATCGGCAATCTGAAACTCGGTATCCCGTCTTACCGCGGCCAGATCTGTCTTCCGGAGATCCTGCCGAGATTCTACGCGAAATGGCCGAATATCAAGATCGAGCTCTGCAATGAATCCTCCAACACAATGGAAGAACGTCTCTACAATGGGGAACTTGATATTTTTATCGGTGTCATGTATCAGGATAATCCCAAACTGGAATCTTCCACTCTTCTGACCGACCATATTTATCTGGTCTGTTCCGACGAGCTTTTGCAGCGCCACTATCCCGATTCCTGGCAGACCTTAAAAGAAGGATCCTTAAGCGGCGTGGAACTGGCACATTTTTCAAAAATTCCGTTCCTGCTCCCAGCCTCCTCCATGAAGCTTCGAAAAACTCTGGACCAGTGTTTCCTCGACGCAAAGGTAAAGCCGAATATCTTTCTGGAGTCGCAGACCACAGAACTGTTCATGTCCCTGTATCCGCATAATTACGGGGCATTCTTCTGCACCCAGATGCGTCTTCCGATGCTCTTAGCTGCCCACCCGGATGCCAATGCGTTTCCGCTTGCACTGAAAAAATCACTGATCAATCACCGACTGGTCCTTGCCTATCACAAAGAACGTTTTCTTCCGGAGTATGCCCATGATTTTATTGAGATCACGAAGGATGTATTTGATGGGATCGCGAAGGTTCGGCCGCATTAAATACTTTTCTAAAAAAGCCATCGCGCAGAATTTTATTTCTACGCGATGGCAATGAAGCTATTGATATAATTCAGTTTTCTTTTATCTCTGTCCTTAATAACCTTTCTTTTCTCGCCCAACAAAACTTATCAAATAATCATTTCTATTCTGCTTCTACTTTCTCCGACGAAACTGCCAGAATTTTTCTCTGGCAGTTTTTGTACCTATTCCTGTTTCTTTATTTTCAACTCTCCCTGAATTTTCTCAAAATCAAACCCCGGTGCTGCTTTCACTACCGCCTCGTATATTTCTTTCAGCTGATCTTCCGATGTTTCCAGAGCATCCGCAATCTGTTCCAGGGACTGGCCTTTCCGTACTTTTTTAATTACTAATTCGATCTGGTTCTGTATGCGTCCCTGATCCAAGCCACTGCCATATCCACTATCGTATCCATTATCATAACCTTCCTCATATCCGCATTCCCTCACATTTTTCAGATGCAGTTCTTCGTTATATTCTGTCAATACCACGTTTCGCACCTCCGATCTGTTTTTCTTTAAAAGATCCTTCAGTACTCCCTCTTTTAAGGACTTACTGATTGCTTCATCTACAGCTTCCTCCAGCGTTTTTCCGGCACGGACTCCCTGTCTCACAGTTTCCACAAAATAAGAATAATCGTGCAGTGTCTGGCACTTCGCCATTAATTCCCGGTTATACCCATAATTAATATTTAACATGATCGCAGTGCATTCCAGCGCTGCCTCCTCATCCTGCCCGCCTTCAAATGAATCTGACAGCCGGAGAATCTTTCTTTCCGGTTCCTTCTTTAAACCGTTATAAAAGACAAGAAACTTCGGCTTTGGGATCATGATCTGCTTTTCGGAATACATATCAAGATGGTTGCTTTCTACCCATCCCTTTATCAGATCTCCAAAATATATAGTTCCCCTCAATGGCATGTTTGGATTACTGGTACTCTGGGCTTCATACAAGTTCAGATAATGCGCAAACAAGAATGAGACATCATTTTTCATCCCCATATACACTACATCTTCCAGCGTATTGATCTCCAGATCGTCCGCATTCGTATACGAACTTCCGTTTACTGCGTTATACAGGCTCAGTAACTCCTCCTTCCCATGAAACACCAGTCGGAAAAGGCTGTCTTTAAAGTTTCTCTTTACTTTCGTCATAGTTTCTCCTTTCATTGTACACGATATAGAGTTTTTTTGCAATTTCGTGGGAACGATTTCAGAACTGAAGTCAGATACCACAGACGCCCGGAATCACGGGCAGGGATCTCCAGGAAAGAGATCTGTTTGATAATCTTATATTAGCATATTTGCCTTATAAAAGAAAGTGCTATAACATATAAGCGTCTCTTTTCGTACCAGCGATTTTCAACAACATTTCTTTTTCAACCTTACAAAAACAGATTGTTTTATTTTGTGAACAATCTCCGCTATAATAAAGACAGTGAAAAACAGCTTATCAAAAATGTTTCATTATAGGAGGTATTATCATGGGTTGGAAAATTCTACTCCCGCAGGAAATTATGTCCGAAGGCCGTAAGCTTCTTGAGGATGCTGGTCATACCGTAATCGACGGCCGCGGATTTGAGACAGAGGACGTTCTCGCTGATTTCAAGGAATATCAGCCGGACGCTATGATCGTCCGTATCACACCGATCACACGTGAAGTGATCGAGTCAAACCCTAACTTAAAGGTTATTGTTCGTCACGGCGCCGGTTTCGACGCTCTTGACGTAAAGGCCTGCCACGACAACCATGTCCAGGCTCTCTACGCACCGGTCGCAAACAGCACCTCCGTTGCAGAGACAGCTATGTTACTCATCTTAGAGTGCAGCCGTAACGTGACTGTCCTTCACAAGACATGGGTAAATGACTTCTACAAGGCAAAATTAAAAGTCCGCAAGAACACATTAAACGGCAAGACCATCGGTCTGATCGGCTGCGGTAACATCGGAAGCCGCGTTGCAAAGCGCTGCCTCGCATTCGAGATGAATGTTCTCGCATATGACCCGTACAAATCGGCTTCTGAGTTCCCGGACGGCGTTGAGGTTGTCCGCGACCTTGACCGCATCTTCAAAGAGTGCGACTATGTTTCCCTTCACTGCCCGAACACTCCGGTTACCAAGAACATGGTAAACAAAGAGCGTCTCGCAATGATGAAACCGACAGCATTCTTAATCAACACCGCACGCGGCGGCTGCGTGGATGAGGATGCTCTCTATGAGGCATGCAAGAATGGCGTGATCGCAGGTGCCGGTCTTGACGCAATTAAGAAGGAACCAGTTGATCCGGCTAACCCGCTTCTTACACTCGACAATGTTATCATCTATCCGCATATCGGCGGCAACACATCTGAGGCTGCCCACCGCGCTTCCTACTTCGCAGCTATGGGTGTTCAGGAAGTTTACGAGGGCAAGAAGCCGACATGGCCGATCAACGATGTTGACTATGAGACAGCTAAGACATACACAGACACAAAGAAACCGGATACAAAACCGGCTGGAATGTTTGATTTCTAATCAATCGTTTGCCAACTTCTTTTCTCATATAATGAAAGCAGACAGGACTTATCGGAGTGATAGGTTCTGCCTGTTTTACTATCTGTCTGTAAAAGAGGTCTGCCACGGAAATTTCATCTGGCAGACCTCCTCACAATACTTATTGCTGGCTCTTTCTTTTGTTCTCAACTCACTACAAATTTTTTTACCCACAAACAGACACATCTAATTGTATCTCTTCCATCAACGCTTTACCCGGATTTTCTCAATAATCTCCTGATAACCGGTCGGCTTACTGTCAACATACTGTTCTGCAAATTTATACGGCTCCAATGCCTCCAGACAATGCTTCGTAGCTACCGTCATTTCTGCAGATAAATCTTCTTCCCCAAGCATGGCGATCGATCCCTTTAATTCAGCCGCACGACGAGTACAATGCAGAGCTGTTCCTGTAACAAGACGATTCAGATGACTAGTAAACGGAATATCATCCATCGATTTTGAGATGGATGCAACAACCTCCTCTGTCACATCATAAGCATCTGCAGCCTGCAGCATCTCGATCATCAGACCTGCTATGCCTTTCATGTAAATGCTGCGCACCAACTTAATCGCAGAAGCAGATCCTGTTTTTTCTCCAGCCAGTGTAATTTTCATGCCATACGGAGTCATCAATTCGTAAAATTTAGCCGCACCATTACCACTGGCGGTAATCGGAACCTTATGCTTGTCTTTTGGTAAAGATCCAAGCATAGCGGCATCGGCAAACAATATTCCTGTATCCTTGACAGCCTCCCATATCGCTGTCTTCGTTACAGGTGTGGATGCACTCACATCTACATATATCTGATTTGGACGCAGATATTCTTTAATCTCGTTGCAGACATCCATTGTGAAAGATGATGGTACCGCCGCAAATAAAACATCTGCCCACCGAGCAATCTCCTTGGCAGATTCTACCAATGTTACACTGGCCTGATCTGCTCTGGCATATACCTGTTTCCCCATGACCTCATGATTCATCATGGCATCATTTGCCCGGATTCCTGTAATTCCCTCATTTTTCAATCCAAGAGAAATGTTAAACGCTGCTTCTCCGTAACCAATAAATCCAATTTTCATATGACAATACCTCCTGTAAATTTATAAAAATTGGTGTCTTATCTGACTGAGTTCGAGTTGAACGTCTATAAGACTTAACATGTGATCCCAATCAGCGAAGTAAGCATATTCCATACAGAATCACTGCACACCTCTTTTCCAATTCTTTTTACAACTTCATCATAATACAGATATTCACAATATTCAAACAATGTATTTTCATACTTTTAACAATATTTATTTGTTATTACAACTCTACAAAATAAAAAAGTCATAAAAATCTCTCCTGTTAAAACCTTCTTTACAGGATTTATTTCTATGACTTTCCATAATCTATAATATGTATTAACACTCAATCGTTTGAAAGAAAAACAATTTCTCCACTCTGAATCGTAGTTTGAACTTTAAGCTGTCTATCTCCTATTCGACAATTTCCATCTGCATCTTCAAAAGAAACTCTTCCATTCTCCATTCGGCAAAGGATTAGATCTGCCTCATACCCTAAAGCAATTTTTCCAATCCGATCTGCTAACCCAAGACACTGCGCAGGGGTTACCGTTACCGCCCGAAGTATTTTATGAAACGGCATGCCTAAAAATAAAAACTTAGACATTACAAACGGCAAGTCCCACATGGTCGGAGATTGGTGGAAGGTTGCAGGAGTAGAATCACTGCTGATAATATCCGGCCACAATCCAGCTGCAACAGCTTTTTCGGCAATTTGAAAGTTAAAATTCACCTTACCGTTTCCAACCTCCATGAAAATGCCTCTCTTCTGTGCTTCCAGAATCCCTTGTTGGACACTCTGATCCACATTGAGAATGGTATTTCCCTTTCCATGGTAAGTATGACTGTAAATGTCACCCGGTCGAAGAAGTGCAGCTACTGACGATGCTTCTTCCGGCGGATCTGTCGTATGAACACATACAGGAAGCCCCAATGCTTCACCAGCCTCTACCGCTCTAAATAAGGGTTGCAGACCTAATTTTCCAACGATAGGACGACTGATCCGAATTTTAATGCCGGCAATTTTACCCGGATACCGTTCCATCATTTCCCGCATCTTTTCGATATCAAGAACCTCATCTCCTAATGGCTCATGGATCCCCTTTCCAGGTTGACCAATCGGTGATAGATTTAAAAAACTTTTTATCCGGAGTCTTTTGCCTGCAAGGTCACAATCATACATCGCTGCAAAATTTGCGTAACCGGCACTCCCCATATCCACCGCAGTTGTCACGCCTGCACTCAATAAATGGTTTGCATTCATACCAAAACCACTTCCGTGTTGAAAAAGATGGACATGCAAATCAATCAAGCCAGGAAACAAATATGCTCCTGCAGCGTTTATTTCCTTCCGTGTGTCATGCATTTCACTTCCTGTAGGCTGTATCAATGCTATCCGTCCGTTTTGAATTCCAACGTCTGAATAAGTTTCAAAGCCTGTTTCTGGATCCAGTAATATCGCATTCCGAATCAATAAATCCATCTTCATGAAAGGCATCCTCCTTCTATTGAAATAACCGTTCTGGATCAAACTATCTTTAAATTTTACCCATACAGCGGCCAGAGCATCGGGATAAGCACAATACAAGCCACAAGGAATACAAGCACCAAACCGATATTACTCTTGAGATAATCAGAGAACTTATAACCGCCGTACGAATATATAAGGTTTGCAGGCGGACAAGCAATAGGCGTCAAAATACTCATGGTAGAAGCAATACCAAGAACCATGATCATCGCAGAAGGCACAACGCCAATTTCATTCGCCACCGAGATAACAATCGGCATCAGCAGAGTCACAGTGACCACATTGGACATAAACTGTGTCATAACAGTAGTCAGGACAAAGATAACAATGGTGATAAAATATACATTCGTAGAATTGCCAATAATTTTGAGCAGCAGACTTGCAATCATATCCGCAGCACCAGTACTCTTCAACGCAGAAGCCAGTGGAGTCATGCCTCCGAGGAGAATGATGGTCTTGATACTGACCAGTCGATAAGCCTGTTCCTCCGTGAAGATTCCAAGTAAAACATCAACTACAGCACCCATGATTGCAACAATGTAGGAAGGAATACCCGTCTCTTTCTCGAATATCATACCTAAGAAAACGGCCAATAAAACTACAACTGAAGCAGTCTGCTTCCACTGAGGAACATCCTTTGAGACTTTTTTCTCAAATAATGCATTATTTACCTTGTCCATTTTAATATCAGGTAATAATTTATAACCGATAAAGTAGATATAAAGTACCATGATAATTGTCAGAGGTACGCCGATCTTACTGATCTCAAAAAAACCAAACGGATAGCCCAACTCCTTGATCTGATCACCTATAAGAACATTAATGGCAGCATCACCCACCAGAGTGAGACGACCACCGGCCATAGCTCCAAGGAACGCAGACATCAACAGCTTGGAACAGCTAAAGTCAGTCGATGCACAAATTCCCATGATGATCGGAATAAAAACAGCTACAGTTCCTGAATTACTCAGACCGGCGGACATAATACTGGATAAGATAAGAATGGCAGTAATCATCTGACGCTCTGTCTTAGCAAAACGTGTAACCTTTGCAGCTACCTTATCACAGACACCGGTTTCGAACAGAGCGCTTCCAACAATAACAACGCCGATCAGCATGATAATCGTGGTACTTGCAAATCCGGAAATAGCTGCTTTTGGTTCTACGAGCCCGGTTACAACTAAGGTCAGTAAGGTCAACATGACCGTCATGTTAACTGGGATTTTTTCCAACAGAAAAGAGACCACAGCACAGATCAAGATAATAATTGTAAGTATCGCAGGATTCATATAGTTTCTCCTTTTTTTATTTAAAATTTTGTGTGGTTTTTTGTTTAATCTGTACAGAACCGGTTTCTTAAAACCATCATTTTTGTTACAAGTTCATTTTAACATATTTTGTTTTTTTTATAAAACAATGTAATCTTTCATTATTAACAAATCTTCTTTGTTGACTTTATCTAATTATCTTTTCCCATCTCTCTTCCCAAAATAGATCAGAAAATTCCATTTTGTAAATCTGTTACCGCGCTCTCCTTCTATAATATGGAAGAACAAAAATCCCACCAAATACATCACAGCTTCTTCTGTCATATATTTGATGGGATTTTGTCTTATCTTTATGAAAATATTATGTTCTGATTTCGTATATCCGTTGCAAGCGTATTAGTTCTTACTAAAAAATCCATGTTTCTTCTTTGTTCCTTCCGATGTAATTCCCTTCATTGCATCGTCGAAACGCTTCAGGGCTTCTTTCTGCTCCTCCGTAAGCTTCTCCGGAACTGTAACAACAAGCGTTACATAGTGGTCACCACGGATGTTCTTATTTCTCAGTGACGGAACACCCTTGCCGCGGAGACGTACCTTTGTATCGGTCTGGGTTCCCGGTTTTACCTCGTACTCAACCTCGCCGTCGACGGTCTTGATCTTGATCGGACCTCCAAGGGCTGCTGTTGCGAAGGAGATCGGTACTGTGGAGAAGATGGATGTCTCCTGACGCATAAATACCGGGCTTCTGGATACGGTTACCTCAACGAGAAGGTCTCCTCTCTCGCCGCCGTTCGTTCCTGGCTCTCCTTTTCCTGCGATACGGATGCTCTGTCCGTTGTCGATACCTGCCGGGATCTTGACCTGGATCTTCTTCTTGCTGGAGATATATCCGGTACCGTAGCAGTCCGGGCACTTCTCCTTGACGATCTTACCGGTACCGCGGCAGTCCGGACATGTCTGGACATTCTGTACCTGACCGAAGAAGGACTGCTGGGTGTAGACGATCTTGCCTTTACCGTTACATTTCGGGCAGGTAACCGGAGATGTACCAGGCTTTGCACCTGTTCCGTGACACTTCGGACACTCATCCTTTAATGTGAGCTCAATCTCTTTCTCGCAGCCAAAAATCGCCTCTTCAAATGTGATCCTTACGCCGGTTCTTAAATTTGCGCCGCGCATGGGACCGTTGCTGCTTCTTCCGTAAGCGGAACGTCCACCTCCGAAGAAATCTCCGAAAATATCTCCAAAGATATCTCCCATGTCGGCTCCGTTGAAATCGAATCCGCCGTAGCCACCGGCCCCGCCTGCGCCTCCCTCAAAGGCTGCATGACCGAACTGGTCATACTTTCTTCTCTTTTCCGGATCACTTAAAACGCTGTATGCCTCGGAAGCTTCCTTGAACTTTGCCTCCGCCTCTTTATCTCCCGGATTTGCGTCCGGATGGTATTTCTTTGCAAGAACTCGATATGCTTTCTTTAACGCCGCTTCGTCCGCATCTTTCGGCACGCCGAGGACTTCGTAATAATCTCGCTTGGTCTCTGCCATTTCTTTATTCTTACCTTTCCTGTTAGTGAGCGGTACCACGCTTCACGCGTACCTTTTTACGGAACCTGCCGACGGAAGCTTTCTTCAGACGTCACGGCTGAGTCCTGCCGCGGCAATATTTCCGGATCGTTATCGATCAAAGCCTTGATACAAGGCAACCGAAAGAACGCCCCATCTTGGGCGTTCTTTCGGATTTATTGTGCCTGACTTGCGCCAAATGGTAATTCCGGCTAAAAAGAACTTATGCAAGCTATCTTGCAACATCCTTTCCAGCCCTCATTGTCGCTCGATCAAACTGTTATTTAGACTTCTTTGTAGTCGCCATCAACGACATCATCGCCATATCCAGCCTGGCTTGCGCTCTGTCCAGCCTGCGGACCTGCCTGGCCCTGTGCGCCTGCTGCGCCCTGAGCTGCCTGAGCCTGCTCATAAACCTTTGCGAAGAGCTTCTGCGCGCTGTTCATGAGTTTCTCTTTCGCTGCCTTGATCTCCTCGACCTGGGCATCTGTCATCTGCTCTGCCGGAGCTTTGTTGATCGCTTCCTTGAGGGCATTCAAGTCAGCCTCAACAGCGGCCTTATCGTTTGCATCGATCTTATCGCCAACTTCTTCCATTGCCTTCTCTGTCTGGAATACCATGGAATCAGCTTCATTTCTTGTATCGATCGCTTCTTTCTTCTTCTTATCCTCAGCCTCGTAAGCTGCAGCCTCCTTAACAGCCTTATCGATATCATCCTTGGACATATTGGATCCGGATGTGATGGTGATATGCTGCTCTTTGCCTGTGCCGAGGTCCTTAGCGGATACGTTTACGATACCATTTGCATCGATATCGAAGGTAACTTCGATCTGCGGAACACCTCTTCTTGCCGGAAGGATACCGTCAAGACGGAACTGGCCAAGAGTCTTGTTGTCTCTTGCGAACTCACGCTCACCCTGTACAACGTGGATATCTACGGCTGTCTGGTTATCAGCAGCTGTGGAGAATACCTGGCTCTTCTTTGTCGGGATCGTTGTGTTTCTCTCGATCAGCTTTGTAGCAACGCCGCCCATTGTCTCGATGGAAAGGGAAAGCGGAGTTACATCGAGAAGAAGGATGTCACCTGCACCGGCATCGCCTGCTAACTTACCACCCTGGATCGCTGCACCGATGGCTACGCACTCATCCGGGTTTAAGCTCTTGCTCGGCTCTTTGCCTGTTAACTGTTTAACCTTTTCCTGTGCGGAAAGCATACGTGTGGAACCACCCACGAGGAGAACCTTGGAGAGCTCTGCCGCTGTTAAACCAGCGTCTCTTAACGCGTTCTGTACCGGAATTGCTGTTCTCTCAATGAGATCACTTGTCAGCTCATCGAATTTAGCTCTTGTGAGGTTCATATCTAAGTGCTTCGGTCCCTCAGCAGTTGCTGTGATGAACGGAAGGTTGATGTTTGTTGTTGTTGCGGAAGAAAGCTCTTTCTTTGCTTTCTCAGCAGCTTCTTTTAATCTCTGAAGTGCCATCTTATCACCGGAAAGATCTACGCCCTCTGTCTTCTTGAACTCGTCGATCATCCACTGTGTGACACGGTTATCGAAATCATCACCGCCGAGGTGTGTATCACCGTTCGTCGCAAGAACTTCGATAACGCCGTCACCGATCTCGATGATGGAAACATCGAATGTACCGCCGCCGAGGTCATATACCATGATCTTCTGCTCTTTCTCGTTGTCAAGACCGTAAGCAAGGGCTGCCGCTGTCGGCTCGTTGATGATACGCTTTACATCAAGACCGGCAATCTTACCTGCATCCTTTGTTGCCTGACGCTGGGCATCGTTGAAGTAAGCCGGAACTGTGATAACAGCTTCTGTTACTTTTTCACCGAGGTAGCTCTCAGCATCTGCTTTTAACTTCTGAAGGATCATCGCGGAGATCTCCTGCGGTGTGTACTTCTTGCCGTCAATATCTACCTTGTAGTCGGTACCCATATGTCTCTTGATGGAGGAGATGGTTCTGTCAGCGTTTGTAACTGCCTGACGCTTTGCCGGCTCACCCACAAGTCTTTCTCCTGTCTTTGTAAAAGCAACGATAGACGGTGTTGTTCTAACACCTTCTGTATTGGCGATAACTGTTGGTTTACCGCCTTCCATAACTGCTACGCAGCTGTTTGTTGTACCTAAGTCAATACCAATAATCTTACTCATAATGATTTTCCTCCTCTAAATTTGGAATATTAGGAATGAGTGGTCGTCCAGCAGTCTCTGCCGGATGATCACATTGTTTCAATGTTAGTTTGCAACCTGCACCATGCTGTGACGGACGATGGAATCCTTGTAGGTGTAGCCCTTCTGGAGCTCCACTGCCACAACATTCTCGCCGAGATTCTCATCCTCCACATGCATCACTGCGTTGTGGAAGTTCGGGTCGAACGGTTTTCCGACTGCCTCGATCGGCTTAACGCCCATATCATCGAGTGTCTTTACAAATTGCTTATATATCTTTTCCATTCCGTCTGCAAACGCGGATCCTTTCGCGTCTTCCGGAATGGAATTAAGACCTCTTTCAAAGTTATCGACGATCGGAAGGATCTTTTCGATCACATCCTTTGCGCCGATCTCATACATTGCGGACTTTTCTTTGTCCGTTCTCTTGCGGTAGTTATCAAACTCCGCCATGGATCTCTTGAGCTTGTCATTTAACTCATCGATCTTCTCGTCCTTCGGATCTTTCTTCTTTTCAGAAGCTTTTTCCTCTTTTTCGGACGTCTCTTTATTTTCTTTTTCGGAAGCGGCTGTCTCTTTGGTTTCTTTTTCCTCAGAAACGGCTTTTTCCGTTTTCTCTTTTTCTAACTCTTTCTCTTTCACTGCTCTCTTCACCTTTCATTTTTAAACGTTTCGTTCAGCTGCGCAACTAACGATCTCAAGGTCGATACAACTTTTTCGTAGTCCATTCGTTTTGGTCCCACGATACCGATCGTTCCGCGCATCCCATCGCCGAGCGCATAATTTGCGGTTACGATGCTGCAGTCTTTCATGCTCTGGACCGGAGTTTCATCTCCGATATAGACCTGAATTTCATTGTCCGGATCATCCGTTTTATTCTGCTGCTGCCCATCGATCAGTCCCCTGAGAAGTTCTTTATGTTCCAAAGTACCGATCAGCTGGCTCGCTTTTTCCGTATCGGAAAGCTCCGGGTATTTGAAAATATTGGTTGCCCCGCTGGTATAGATCTGGAGATCTTCGTCCTGGGAGCGGATCACTTCGCTGACTTCATTCAGCACCAGATCCACCACTCTTCTGTGGGATCCGGCCTGTTCTTTCATTTTTGCGATCACGCCAAGGTTGATCTCCTCGATCGTCAGACCGTTCAGGCTGCTGTTTAAAAGAATATTTAAATTCAGAAGCTCTTCGTCACTGAGTTCCTCATCGATCGTAACAAAGGAGTTTCTTATAATATTTCCTTCCACAACGACTACCACCAGAAGTTTGTGTTCCTCCACCTTCGAGAGCTGGATAAACTTTAACTTTGTCTGGTTGTAACTCGGTCCGCTGATCAGGGTCGCATAGTTCGTATTGTTGGCAAGAACCTTTGCAAGCTGCTTCAGAAGCAGTTCCACGCGGTCTACCCGCTGGATCATAAGTTCCTGCATATGCTCGACCTGACTGTCTTTTTCCTTGATGATCTGGTCAACATAGAAACGGTAACCTTTATCGGAAGGAATTCGTCCCGCCGAGGTATGCGGCTGAATGATGTAACCAAGTTCTTCCAGATCAGACATCTCATTTCGGATCGTCGCGGAGCTGAGCTTCAGATCCGAGTATTTGGAAATCGTTCTGGATCCCACCGGCTCACCGGTCTCCAGATACGTCTGGATAATCGCTTTTAAAATTTTTTCTTTTCTCTCATCCAGTTCCAAAACTCTCACCTCTTCTTTATTAGCACTCTTTATTGAGGAGTGCTAACATTTACAGTTGTTACTATATTACTTAGTGTGTTGTTTGTCAAGGGCTTTTGATAATTTTCACATTTTTTTCACTATTTTTTTCATCGCCTTTTTCTACCAGGATTTTACAGGATCCGCCCGGCTTTCCCCTGGATTTTCCTGTGAATCCCGGGGGCTTTGCGTCACATTAAGAACATTTCTGCCATATGGGGGGACTGTTTGCGTCCTGGCAGTAATACCCAAAAACTTGACAAATCTGGAAAATTATGTATAATACATACTTGTTTCCAAATTGTTACATTTCTATTACATATCTGCATATAATTTGTAATAGATATGAAACAAAAAAAGAAAGGATTGTTATATGAAGAAATTTAGATTGACCATCTGTGTTTTACTGACCGTCATTTCGATGCTCTTAAACACCGTATGTGCATTCGCAAGTACCCCGAAAAACTCTGGCCACCTGGACAGCATCGATGGAAATAAGGTTTCCGGATGGGCGTGGAACTCCGCTGCCCCGGATACCCCGGTCTCCGTCACCGTCACTGTGGCCAACTCCCATACAGGCGAGTCTCTTTTATCTGAGACCGCCGAAGCTGATATCGAGCGCAATGACTTAAAGGAAAGCGGCATCGGAAACGGTGCCCACGGCTTTGAGATCATGATCGACTGGTCCTCCATCCCGGATGATACCTACATGATCAAGCTCAGCGTGAACGGCACAGCACTTCCGTTAGCTTACCAGTACAATACCGCAACAAAGATCATCAAAAATGCCACCCTCGTTTCCTTAGGTACATTTAAGACCACAGCTTACTGCCCGTGCAGAAGCTGCTCCGAGGGCTACGGCCGTCTCACAAAGACCGGAACCCAGGCGACCGCAAGCCGCACCGTAGCCGTTGACCCGCGGGTCATTCCGCTTGGAAGCCACCTTTTGATCGATGGTGTCGAGTATATCGCTGAGGACGTCGGAGGCGGTGTCAAAGGAAAACATATCGATATTTTTTACAACACACATTCGGAAACAAGAGATCACGGCGTTGAGCGGTCTGAGGTCTATCTGATCCAGTCTTAAGTTCATCTGCCCCGTTATATGAGTTTCCACCCGATATATGACAGGACTGGAAGGACATCCACTAATAAATTCTTCCTGCTGCATGGCAAAAAAGGGAATCTCTCCAGAGCATGTGAAAATGCTCATGAAAGATTCCCTTTCTTAATTATACATATCTTATGTGAGTCAGGACCTCTCCTGAATTCACAGGCTTGCTCCTATCTTTAAACAGTATGCCCCTTCGCCACATAAAACGGCTGTGTATCCGTTCCCTTCAGCTCCTGGCCAACCTCAATCGTCACGTTCTTGTCTGTGACAACGTAATCCAGCCGTGCGCCTGCATTCACCACCGTATCCTGCATCAGGACACTGTTTCTGATCTTTGCGCCCTTCGCGATCTTAACACCTCTAAAGAGAACACAGTTTTCCACATCGCCTTCGATCACGCAGCCATCAGCCACAAGGTTATTTTTTGTCTTACATCCGTTAATATATCTTGTCGGGTTGTCATCACGGATCTTTGTGTAGATCTGACCGCCGGTGAACAGTGCGTCCAGATTCTCATCATCGAGAAGTTTCATATTCTCATCGAAGTAGCTCTTTAAGCCGCAGATCCTCGCGTAATATCCATCATATTTATATCCGCGGATGTTGTACTTCTCGAGACGCGGTGCAAGGATATCACGCTCGAAGCAGGAGTATCCACGTACAAACGCCGCATGGATCTTATCGATCAGTGCTTCTCTATCCATAATATAAATATTCATGGAGAGGTTCTGTTTTCCGCACATTTCAGAATTCATAAAGATCCGTCTCACGCGTCCTTCATCAAGCTTTAACGTGTAATACATATCCCCGTGGGAACCTGCGCGGATCAGTTCCGCCGGAATCTCCTGCTCTGTGTAGGCAACCGTCACATCGGCACCGCTCTCGATATGTTCCGCTAACATTGCGTTGAAATCAAAATCCACCGCGATATTGGCGTCCATCATGATCACATACTTTTCTTTTTTGCTTCTCAGATACGGAAGGATGCTCTCAAGTGCCTCGACGCGTCCGCTGTAGACCTTCATATTTTTCTCCGCATAGGGCGGAAAAATACTGAGGCCTCCGTTTTTTCTGAGAAGATCCCACGCTCGTCCGGAGCCCAGATGGTCCATCAGGGAATGATAATTCTCCCGTACCACAATGGCAATATTGCTGATCCCGCAGTTTGCGAGACTGGAAAGCAGGAAGTCGATGATCCGGTAACGTCCCGCAAACGGGATCGATGCCATCAGGCGGTCACCCGCAAGCTCCGGCACCAGATTATCATAACTGTTTGGAAAAATAATACCGATCGCATTTGCATTGGAATTTACCATTGTTCTTCACCATCCTCCACATTTTTATTGACCATGGCGTTCGGGCCGATCTTTGCGCCCTTTCCGATGGTGATTCCGGAACCGATCGTCGCAACGCCATGTCCTTCCCCCTTCGGCATGGATCCAACAACGGCATTTTCACCGATCACAACATTTTCCGCTACGATACAGTGTTCTACAACAGCTCCGGCCTTTATGACCGTTTTGCCCATGACAACGGCATCTTCGATCTTTGCTCCCTTTTCTACCCTGACACCGGAGAACAGGATCGAATGCTTAATACTTCCGTCAATCCGGCATCCGTCTGTGATCATGGAATTCTCAACGACTGCGTTGGAGCCGATCTTGTGACCGGTCATACCGCTGTTACGGCTGTAGATCTTCCAGTTTTCATCAAAGATGTCGATTCCGCTGTGTTCCGGATCGAGGACTTCCATATTTGCTTCCCAGAGGGAGGCGATTGTTCCAACGTCCTTCCAGTATCCCGCAAAGTGGTACGCGTACATCTTCCGCCCGTCTTTTAAGAGGTTCGGAATGATGTTGTTTCCAAAGTCATTCTCAGAATTGGGATCTGCCTCGTCCTCGATCAGGTATTTCTTTAAGATATCCCAGTTGAAGATGTAGATTCCCATGGAAGCCAGGTTGGACTTCGGGTTCTTCGGCTTCTCCTGGAACTCAGTGATCCGATCGTCCTCATCCGCCACCATCAGGCCGAAACGGGATGCTTCATCCCACGGCACCTCCATAACGGCGACGCTGAACTCCGCGCCCTTTTCCTTGTGGAAACGAAGGAAGTCGCTGTAATCCTGCTTGCAGATCTGATCGCCGGATAAGATGATCACATACTGCGGATCGTAGCGCTCGATGAACGGAATGTTCTGATAGATTGCGTTTGCGGTTCCCTTATACCAGTCGGAACCGGATGCCTTCTGATACGGCGGCAGCACATGTACTCCACCGTAAAGACGGTCGAGGTCCCACGGCTGGCCGTTTCCGATATACTCATTCAGTACCATCGGCTGGTACTGGGTCAGAATTCCCACGGTATCAATTCCGGAATTTACGCAGTTCGAGAGCGGAAAATCAATAATTCTGTATTTCCCGCCGAAAGGGACTGCCGGTTTTGCAAGCTTCTGTGTCAGTGCATAGAGTCTTGAACCCTGGCCGCCTGCAAGAAGCATTGCGATCATTTCCTTAGCCATAATAATATCCCCCTGTTTTTTGGATACAGTCTCTCCGTGCAAAATGTACAACCATGCATTTCATTGGATTGTATAAATTATATCACATTTTTGCCGTTTTTGATAGTGGTTTTATGCAGTTTTACCATATTCTTTACATGATCTATATATGTATTCTGCTTTTTTATCCTCTGCACCATTTAAGCTGCGCTTATGATCTACTTGTTTTTTCTCAGCATGCATGCCCTTTTTCACTCCACGCAGGATCTCTGACATCGAAAACTACGGCTGAAAAAAAGCGCGGTCTCCGCAGGATCTTTAGTCCTGCAGAAACTGCGCCATAATATAATTGCTTACATCAAGTCCATAATCCGTCAGAACGAACCGGTCGCCCTGAAATACTGCCGCTTTTTCCTCCACAAACATTTCCATGAGCCCCGGATAGACGTCCTTCGCGGACACCCCGAACCTCCGCTCAAACTCCGGGAGGGACACCCCCGCTGTCATCCGTAGTCCCACATAGAAGAATTCCTCCTCCATGTCTTTCTTCGTGAGCTTTTCCACATCCGTAAACATCCCCGGCTTTTCTTCCAGATACTGCTTCATATCGGAATTGACCGCAAACCTACAGCCGTCCATGTAGGAGGATGCCCCGAGTCCCAGTCCCAGGTAGGGCAAGCCTGTCCAATAACCGATATTGTGGCGGCACGCTCTCCCCGGCTTCGCATAGTTTGAGATCTCGTACCGCTCATACCCACAGTCCCGCAGGAACCGCTTCGTCTCGTGGTACATCTCCCTCTCGGAATCCTCGTCGGGAAGAAGTTTCCGTCCCTCTTCGCTCCCGTACTTCTCACCGAAAGGAGTTCCATCCTCAATGATCAGGCTGTACGCCGAGATATGTTCCGGATTCAGGTCCGTGACCCGCTTTAAGGTGTCCTTCCAGGACTCGCGGGTCTGTCCCGGCAACGCTGACATAAGGTCGATATTGATGTTCGTGAACCCGCACTCCCGGGCCAGATGGAAGCTCTCCAGGAATTCCGCCCAGGTATGGATCCGGCCGAGAAGCTTTAGCTCTCTGTCATTTGCTGATTGGAGTCCAAAGCTCAGGCGATTGATCCCGGCCCGCCTGTAATCTGTGAGTTTCTCCCTTGTCACGGTTCCAGGGTTCGCCTCCATGGAGATCTCCGCGCCTTCCGCCACATGAAACGCCTTCCGCACATGTTCCATGATCCCGACAATCAGCGCCGAATCCGGCACGGACGGGGTTCCGCCGCCGATAAAGATCGTATCTACCGGAATGTCCCCGTATTTTTTTCCCATGGCGTCAATATCTTCCCTGAGCCGCCTCGTGTACAGGTTCTGGGTCTCCTGGTCCGTCGGAAATGAAAGGAAGTCGCAGTAAGCGCATTTTCTCACACAGAACGGCATGTGCAGATATAATTCCATGCCCCCGTTCATGCGAGAACCTCACTGAGCATCTCGATCTCGTCCTCGAACAGGCAGTATCCCGGATCATGGGCTTTCACCGCCGCCAGGACATCCTCGATCCGCATCCACTTCACAGACTCCACTTCTTCCTTCTGAAGCTTGAGTTTTTCGATCTCTACCGGCTTTTCATAAGCAAAAACATGACTCTTCTCATGATTCTTAAAGATCCGTCCATGGAACTCGCCTTCATAGCGTCCGTCATGGACCCCGACAAGCCGCAGGTCTTCCGGCTCTGCCGCAATTCCCAGCTCTTCCTTCAACTCCCTGAGCGCCGACTCCAGATAGTCCTGTCCCGCCGGAATATGCCCGGCGCTGGAGATATCGTAGCAGCCCCCGAAGGAGTCCTTCCCTCGGCTCCGCTTCTGTAAAAGCAGGTCATGTCCGCCGTCCCCCCGTCTTCTTACGACCCAGACATGGCTCGTCCGGTGCCAGTCACCGTTGAGATGGACCAGCGTGCGCTCTCTCACCTGTCCCGACGGCTCTCCATTCTCATCGAGGAGATCAAGAAGCTCCAGCGGCTTTCCGTCCAGGACCGCTTCCTTTAAGAGATCATCCTGGTAGCGGAGTTTCAAAGAGAAAAACGGTGCTTCCTCGTCGAGAAGCCGATGGAAGATCCTGTCGCCTTCCCAGAGGTTCAGGCTGTCGATCTCAGTCTTAGGAACCCACTCCAAAGTCCCCTCATTGCAGTCTGCCAGCTCACCTGTAAAGCCATCTGCCGTGTAGAGGAAAATGTACTCCATTTCGGCATCATCATCATTGTACACGAAAGTCAGAACGCCCCGAAGTCTATAGCTTGTGAGTGTCAGGCCTGTCTCCTCCTTCGTCTCCCTTAAAATGCAGTCCTCCGGGCTCTCCCCGCGCTCAAATTTCCCGCCAATGCCGATCCACTTGTCTTTATTGACGTCGTGTTTCTTCTTGATACGATGGATCATCAGGTATTTGTCATCTTTTTCAATGTAGCATAATGTTGTAAGCTTCATAATAGTTCCTCATCTATGTGCAAAAAAGTCCATTTCTTCGAACGATCTGAAATGGACTTTTTATCTGAATCAATATTTTAATTTACTCCTCATCCAGCTTCAGAACGCTCATAAACGCCTTCTGCGGAATCTCCACGTTTCCGACCTGGCGCATACGCTTCTTGCCTTCCTTCTGCTTCTCGAGAAGCTTCTTCTTACGGGAGATATCGCCGCCGTAGCACTTCGCGAGGACATCCTTTCTCATGGCTCTCACCGTCTCACGGGCAATGATCTTACCACCCACAGCAGCCTGGATCGGAATCTCGAATAAATGCTTCGGGATCTCATCCTTCAGCTTTTCGCACATCTTTCTGCCGCGCTCGTAAGCGGATCCCTCAAACACGATGAAGGAAAGGGCATCCACAGTTTCCTTATTGATCAGGATATCGAGTTTTACAAGCTGTGACTGCTCGTATCCCTTCAACTCGTAGTCGAAGGACGCGTAACCGCGGGATCTTGATTTCAGCGCGTCAAAGAAGTCGTAGATGATCTCGTTTAACGGAAGCTCATACTTTAAGAGTGCACGCGTCTCTTCCATATATTCCATGCCGAGGTAAACGCCGCGGCGTTCCTGGCATAACTGCATGATCGCGCCCACAAATTCTGTGGTCACCATGATCTCTGCGGAGACGATCGGCTCCTCCATATATTCGATTTCGGACGGATCCGGCATGTTGGACGGGTTCGTGAGGTCAATCACCTCGCCGTTCGTCTTGTGGATCCGGTATACAACGCCCGGTGCTGTCGTCACGAGGTCAAGGTTGTACTCGCGCTCCAGGCGCTCCTGGATGATCTCCAGATGTAAAAGCCCTAAGAATCCGCAGCGGAATCCGAAGCCCAGAGCGATGGATGTCTCCGGCTCAAAGAACAGGGACGCGTCGTTTAACTGCAGCTTCTCTAAGGCATCACGGAGCTCCGGATATTTCGCTCCATCCGCTGGATAGAGTCCGCAGTACACCATCGGTGTTACCTTCTTATATCCCGGAAGCGGGGACGCGCACGGATTTAAGCGGTTCGTCACCGTATCACCCACGCGGGTATCTTTCACGTTCTTGATGCTGGCTGTAATGTATCCAACCATGCCGGCCCGGAGCTCATCACAGGGGATAAACTGGCCTGCGCCGAAATATCCGACCTCAACGACATCGTAGGAAGCTCCCGTCGCCATCATCTGGATCGGGGTGCCTTTCTTCACGGTTCCTTCCTTCACACGGCAGAATACGATAACGCCGCGGTAGGAATCGTAGAGGGAGTCAAAGATCAGCGCCTGAAGCGGTGCCTCCGGATCCCCCTTCGGAGCCGGGATCTTATGGACGATTGCTTCCAAAACATCCTCGATATTGAGTCCCATCTTCGCGGAGATCCTCGGTGCGTCGTGAGCCTCAAGTCCGATCACATCCTCGATCTCCTCCGCCACACGGTCCGGATCAGCGCTCGGAAGGTCGATCTTATTGATGACCGGGACAACATCAAGATCATGGTCAAGGGCAAGATACACGTTTGCAAGCGTCTGGGCCTCAATGCCCTGAGCTGCATCTACAACAAGGATCGCACCGTCACACGCCGCAAGGCTTCGGGACACCTCATAGTTAAAGTCCACGTGACCTGGGGTATCGATCAGGTTAAAGATATACTCCTCGCCGTCCTTTGCCTTGTAAACCGTGCGGACTGCCTGGGATTTGATCGTGATTCCGCGCTCTCTCTCAAGATCCATATTGTCAAGGATCTGGGCCTGCATCTCACGGCTGGTTAAAAGACCGGTCTTCTCGATAATGCGGTCCGCCAGCGTGGATTTACCGTGGTCGATATGGGCAATGATACAGAAATTTCTGATTTTATCCTGGGAATAATGAACCATTCATGTTCCTCTCTTCTATATGATTTCTTCTTTATATGATCCATTTCTCTGTCACTGCTTGTCGAACCATCAGATCTTTACTCCTGATCGTTCGGTCCATCGGAAAATACCTTTATACACAGGAATTTCTCCCTTGGGGACAGAAATGGCAATTTATCATGTTAAATATAGCATTTTTTAGGTTTCCGCGCAAGCAGTAGTATGAGGTTTGAATGTGATAAAAAATAGACAAAAAGCTGACAAATTACAATTCTTTTATGTGTTGTAAAATCAATTGACATTCTATCCATTCTGATTTAGACTTTAATTAACATTTTGTCACGTATATTCAGGACTTTTCTTCGTCCCGTCACCCGTCCACCTTTTCTATCATTTCAGCAGCTATCCTTCATGTTCGCAGATCCTGTATATTCCTTGACCGTTCTGCGTTTTCTGAATGGCTGCCCGGGAGATAACATATGAATCAAACTCGGAAAAAACAGCAGTCCATGGACATGACCTCAGGGTCCATCACAAAGCTCCTGATCATGTTCGCGGTTCCCCTCGTGATCGGAAACCTTTTTCAACAGCTATACAACACTGTGGACAGTCTCGTTGTTGGAAACTTTGTCGGCTCCCATGCTCTCGCCGCCGTTGGTTCCACCACCAGCATCATCAACATGATCGTCACGTTCTTTACCGGTACCTCTGTTGGTGCCGGCGTCGTCATCAGCCGGTACTATGGGGCCCACGACGACGAAAAGCTTCACATTGCCGTGGAGACCACGATGGCAGTGACCTTCATCTGTGGGATCATTTTTACAGGTCTTGGAATCTTTGTTGCCCCCTATATGTTAAAATTTATGTCCACACCGGATGATGTCCTGCCGTCCGCCTCCGTATACTTAAAGATCTATTTTTCCGGCGTTTTCGGTCTGCTTGTATACAACATGGGAAGTGCTATCCTGCGTGCCGTTGGCGATACGAAGCGGCCGCTGTACTTCCTCTGTCTCTCCAGTGTCATGAATATCGGCCTTGACCTTCTTTTTGTAGTGGGCTTCGGCATGGCCATCGAGGGGGTTGCCTACGCGACGATCATCTCCCAGTTTGTTTCCGCAATTCTCGTGCTCATCGTTCTCACCAGAAGCACGGAGAATTACCGCCTGACCTGGAAGGACCTGCGGATCAACAAAAAAATCTTCCGGCAGATTCTCATGGTCGGACTACCGACAGGATTTCAGCAGTCACTGACATCATTTTCCAACGTGTATGTCCAGTCCTACATCAACACCTTCGGATCCAGCTGTATGGCCGGATGGAGCAGCTACTCAAAGATCGACCAGTTTGTTTTCCTTCCGATGCAGAGTATCGGACAGGCATCCACGACCTTTATGAGTCAGAACCTGGGAGCCGGGAATCTGCCCCGCGCGAAAAAAGGAACCGGTGTGGCGCTCCGGCTGGCACTCCTCATTACATTCGCCAGCGCTGGGATCCTTTTCCTCTTTGCGCCTCGGCTCGTCGCAGTCTTCAACCAGGAGCCTGACGTTGTCCGGTACGGAACCATGTTTCTCCGGATGAACGTGTTCATGCTGGCATTCTGCTGCCCGAACCAGGTCGTTGCGGGCGCGATGCGCGGAGCCGGAGATTCCAGGACACCAATGCTGATCATGCTGTTCTCCTTTGTCCTGTTCCGCCAGATCTATCTCTATATCGCGACCTCGATCTGCAATACAGCCGCAGTTGTCGGATTCGGATATCCAGTGGGCTGGATCGTAGCTTCGGTTCTCGTAGAGCTCTACTATATGTCCGGAAAATGGGAGAAAAAGATCAATATGTAACCTCTTCCCATGTTCTGTTATTCTCCTGTCAGTACCTGATCCAGGAGATCGGATAACGGCATCATCGCCGCTTTCGCCTCCGCATACGTGTTTGTCTGGGCGCCCACCTCGATGAGGGCGGAACGCGCCCGGACATGCTCGTTATAGCGGAGGCCTTTTAAATAGATCTTTCGCGTGAGTCCCGGATATTTTCCAGCAGCCAGAAGCTGCATCTGGAAGCTGAACGCCAGGTTTTCCTTGAGATTTGGGTTCGGAAGATACTCGATGGGGCCGTCCGGGCTCATGGATGTCCCGTTGAAGAACATGATCTTCGCGGTCTCCGTCCCGTCGATCTCCGTCACAAGTCTCGTCCCATCCGAGACGCCGTCCCGGTGGACATCCAAGACCACCTCGATAGACGGGTATTTCTGCAGGAGACCAGAGATCCCGTCGAGGGCGTAGGTATACGCCGCACTGCGGTCCAGCTTTCCGTTCCGGTAATCGTAGACGCTCTCATCATGGTACACGTTGTACCCCTTTTCCCTGAGAAGCTTCGCCAGGCACTCTCCGAGGTGGATCACGTCCGCCTCTGAATTTTCCGGGTAGTCGGCGTAGGTCTCCTGGGAGTGGGTGTGGTAGATCAGGATCTGGGGGATGTCGGCGTTTTTTTCGATGGAAAGGTCCGCGGCGAGGAAATTCTCCGCCCGCATCAGGTCCCGGCCCGCCGTTGTTGTGGGGTGGACGTTGTAGAATTTTTTCATCAGGTAGTCGTAATCGTTGAGTTTTTCTAAAATGATGCCGGAATTTCCGGTGTTGAAGGTTCCTGCTGCGAGCAGGCCTGCGAGTGTCGTCTTTTCATTCTGGGATGATCCGTTTTCTCCAGTTCCGCTTTTTCCCGAATTCCCCCATTCTTCTGAACTTTCTGTTTTTGTTCTGTCTTGTGCATTTTCATCCGCATTTCCGCTTCCCCATGCATTCTTCCCACGATCATCTCCGTAAACTCCCTGATTTTGTTCCCTGTCTGCGATCCATTCTGCCCGCAGCACCCCATTCTCATTCTCGATCCCAAATATCTCCTCATACTCCTTTGTCCGCCTGCTGCCATTTTTTCTGCTCTCCAGATAAAAAGCCGTACCCTCATCCTCCTTCCACGCCGGAAGAAATCCCCGCACCACATCATCCGCGATCCGCACTGCGTAATTTTCATAGAAATCCTTCCATGCGCCCGCACACAACCCACGTCCGAGATACAGCGCCGCCACGCAGACCACCGCCAACACGATCCACCGCCCAGCATACTGGATCATCCTGATGATATTTCCGATCATCTGCACAACAAACAGGCGGTCCGCCTGAAGCATCCGCTTAAAATAGTACCATCTCCGCCTCATATCTGCCGCCTGATTCGCCGTTTCTTTACAGTTTATGTGAATATGCGGTTATTCAGTACCTGCGCAACCATACTGCCGCCGCAAAATCCGAACCATATCAGCCAGGCACCAACAGCCATTTCCGAATAAAAAATGCAGAGTTTTTCACATATATCACGCAAATCTATGCAGTTCTGAACAACGCCTCATGGATCGCCTCCGAGATCGTAAAGCTCAGAAAATCCACCCGCTCATCAATATCATGGGGCGTCACATACATGGGACCGAGGTCCGGCTTTAAGAGTTCCTTAACAAGCTCATAAGATTCTTCTACCCGAAGAATTTCCAGCTTCTTCTCTCTAAATTTTCTTTTCTTTTCACCATTTCGATCCCTGTCCGAGTCCTCTGCTTCCATTACCTCATCATCTTTTTCCAAAACATCACACCCTATCTTCTCCCTCAACACCTCCGTCATCGCCCCAACCGTATCATACACGATCGCCGCCGCCCCGACGACCATCGGAATCCCGATCGCAAACACAGGAATCCCCAGTGTCTCCTCCGTCAGCCCGCTCCGGTGATTCCCGACCCCGGATCCCGGCTGGATCCCCGTATCAGAGAGCTGCACCGTGACCCCCAGTCTCCCGGCACTTCTCGCCGCCAACGCATCCACAACGATCACTGCGTCCGGCTCCGTCTCCTGCACAATGCCTTTCACGATCTCCGCCGTCTCCATACCTGTCTGCGCCATGACCCCCGGCGTGATTCCACTTAAGACAGGATACCCGTGCTTCCTGCAAAAATCCGCCCCATACTCCAGCTCCAGATGCCTCGTCGCCTGAAGATGCTCCAAAACCTTCGGGCCCAAAGCATCCGGCGTCGCCTCCGGATTTCCCAGGCCAACGACCAGAGTTCTCACCGGCCGCCCCATCTTCTCCGTCTCAAGCCCATGCTCCTTTAGCATCCCCCGCAAAAGCCCTGCCAACTCCTCCGAGACCTCCCTGTGATAATCATCATCCTTCTTCGCCAGCGAAGCCGCCTCCACCGTCAAATACATCCCCACCGGCTTTCCCAGCGCCTTCTCTCCTCTCTCATCACACACCGCGACCTCCGTCACCCTGATCCCAGCCTCCTCCTTCTCCCACTCCCGCACCCGGATCCCCGGAATCTCACTCCCCTGCACCTTCTCCCTCTCCTCCAGCGCCAGATCCGTCCTCACCGTAAACTCCACATCCGCCTGTCTCATAAACACGCCTCCTATCTCAACTTTCTCCTTATTTTTCTCGCAAAAAAGCAATTTATGTATTGACATACCGGGAAATATTCGCTAAAATATAACAGTATGTTTACATTGAACTGTCCGTGTCCAGGCTTTGATGCAAAACAAACAGAGATAATTTTTTAAAATAATATGGAGGTGTACAGATTGGCTAACATCAAATCTGCAAAGAAAAGAATCGTAGTAGCAGAGACAAGAGCTGCTAGAAACAAAGCAATCAGATCCAAAGTGAAAACTTTCGTTAAGAAGGTAGAGGCTGCAATTACTGCTGGTGACAAGGCTGCTGCACAGGCTGCACTTCTTGCTGCTACAAGCGAAATCGATAAGGCTACTTCCAAGGGCGTATATCACAAGAATACCGCTTCCAGAAAAGTATCCCGTTTGGCTAAAGCTGTAAGCGCAATGGCTTAATTTATCATCGAACTGGATTATTACGCATAAATAAAAAGAACCGCTGTTTCCGAGGGTGTGTCAGAAACAGCGGTTCTTTTTTATATCTCAGCACCGATCCAGCTCCAGCACCGATCAATGTACCCAGTTCCATCCAACCCCCAGCGCAGGCCTGACTTCGGACCCGGGTGCCTGATTGCGGGGGCTCTGGCTTCCTCTTGGCTCGCAGGAACCGCCCCCCGAAATCCACCAGCACCCGAATCCGAAGCCAGGCCTGCGCGTCCTTTTGCCAAGTTGATCCAACCTTACTCATACTTCTTCGCAATCAGCAACTCCACCGCCAACCGATCCGAGAGTCGACCGGTTTTCACAGCCTCCTCCGATTCCACACAAAACTCCACATAAGAAAGAATCTGCTCCCTCGTAAACGCCCTCGCCTGCGCCATCAGCTTCCCCGCCACAAACGGCGGTACCTTCACCCTGGACGCGATCTCACTCTTCTGCGCCCCCTTCCCCGCCAATTCCTTCACCTGCAGAAGCTGGTTAAACTGCTTCGCGATCAAAAACATGATCCGCATCGGCGGCTCCTTCAGAGTCAGAAGATCCTCATAGAGATCCATCGCCTTCCTCGTATTCCCCGCCACGATCGCCGTCACCATCTCAAAGATCCGGTTCGTCACATGGACCGTCCCGACCGCCTCCACGTCCTCCTTCGTGATCACCTCGCGCCCCATGGTATAGCAGATCAGCTTCTCCAGCTCCATCCTGATATTCTCCATGTCATCCCCGGTCCGCTCCATAAAATACTCCATGACCTGGCGCGTGATCTTCTTCCCGTCCTTCGAAAGGATCCCCGCTGCCCAGCGCATCAGCTGGTCCGCGTCCTGCTTCTTTAATTCCGCTGCATACCCGTTGTCCTTCACCTTCTTGTAGAGCTTATTCCTCTTGTCGACCTCACTCTCCACAAACACCATACATGTAGACTCCGGGATCTCCGGGATATAATTCACAAGCTCCTCCGGCGCACTGCTCTTAAAAAATCCGCTGCCATCGACCAGCACAAGTCTCCGCTCAGCAAAAAAAGGCATGGTGTCCGCGAGACTAATGATTTCTTTCACATCCGGTCCCTTGCCCTCAAAATAATTATAATTCATCGTGTCATCCCCGGCGATCGCCTCCCGGAGACGCTTTTTATAACTGTTCACAAGAAACGGCTCATCCCCAAACAGCAAATAGACTCTCCTAAATGTCTTATCCTTAATATCCTGGTTTAAAGTCTGCATAGCCGCCTCCGTAAACTGTCTTATTGGTATCATTTTGAAACTTTTCTAATTTTATCAGATATACGAACACTGGTCAAGCTGCGCCTTCGGGCGCTTCGCGTCCTCCTCATCCTTTTTCTTCACGAGCACCACCAGGCTGTACACGAAGAATACGATGAAGACGATCGCTGCGGACATCGCCGCTGGGCTGCTCCAGGACAGTGTGATAATGTAGGACGGGATGATATACGGCGCGAGGACCAGAAGTTCTAAGAGTTTCTTTCTCTTTACATTCGTATAGGCGGTTAAGAATACAAAAAAGCTTCCCGCCGCCACCGCGATGACTGTTGACGCAGTGGATATGATAAGCGTATTCCGGACCGCCTTCACCGTTCTCTCCTCATGCAGCATGTCCACATAGTTTTGCAGACCAAAGCCTCCGTCGGTCGTCAGGCTCATCCGAAGGAGACTTAAAATCGGCATAATGAATATGAAGCACACTGCGATGAAAAAGAGGATCCGGCCTGTAATTGTTTTAATTTTACTGGATTTCATGTTTTTTTCTCTTATTATAGAAACGCGATGTAAAATGCAAAACGGACTTTTTATAAAATCCTTATAAGCGGAAATTAAAACTTTTCCTTCCGATGTAAAGTACAGTCAGTCTGTGTCAAGCGGAAGCATCGTTTTTATTTTGAGTTTCTTTCCATCTGTCCGGACCATGACAGCGCCGGAAAGGCCTGTTTCATAGATCTTTGATCCATGTTCTAAAAGCCGTTTCCGGACTTTCTCCGCAGGATGTCCGTACCGGTTCTTTCTTCCGTAGGAGAGGATCGTCACGGATGGGGACAGTTTTTCTATAAACTCTTCGCTGGATGAGGTGGCGGAACCGTGATGTCCGGCTTTTAAGATCGTCACCGGAGTCAGAACGCCGGAAGTCAAAAGTGTTTCCTCCCCGGATGTCTCCATATCTCCCGTGAGGAGCATGGAAAAACGTCCGTAGGTCAGGCGGAATACCAGGGATTCCTCATTCCGGTCCGTGAACTCTGTTCCGCCATCCGGCGACAGGCATTCCATGGACATTCCTTTTCCCGGAAAGTTATTCCATATATCTCCCTTTTGGGCATAAAAAACAGGAATATCCCGCTTTTTCGCAAGTTCCGCCATCTTCCCGTAGATCTCATCCTTTCCCGCCTCCGGCATCATGAGACCTCCCACCCGGATTCCCGATTCCGGGTGTTCCAGAAGATACCGGATCCCGTTCATGTGATCCTGGTCCCCGTGGGTCATGACCGCAAGATCCAGACGCGTCACCCCCTGGCTCTTGAGATACGGCACCAGAACCTTCTCTCCGATGGATTTCTGCTGGCTGCTGCCGCAGTCCACCAGGATCGTATGGGATTCGGAGCGCAGAACGATTCCGTCGCCCTGGCCTACGTCGAGGAATGTGGCGGAGAGTCCGGTTTGGCGGGATGGGAGCAGGAAAAGAAATGCCGCAAGCCAGGCGGCGCATAATAACACCAGGCGATGTTTTTTATTTTCCGCAATCTCCATCCCCCTCTCATAAACAACTGCTCCGAATATCATCAATCCATAATAACACCCAATTTTCCATATTTCCGGCTGCCCCAGCACTAGCTCTGCCCCCGGAAGCTCCCCTGTCCAATTACATATCACCTCATAAAATTTCAAAATATAATGCGCGCCTCCAAGCATCGCACCCCCAACCGATTCTGATAAAAAAGACAGACCTAGTCCAAGAAATCCCGATATGACCACATACGCCATAAGCGGGATCACAATTAGATTTAAGAACACCCCGTAGACCGGTATCCCAAAAGAATGCCAGAGAATGACCGGCGCTGTCACCACCTGGATCGAAAGACTTGTAAAGAACGCGGACGCTGCCGCAGATATTTTTTCATCCGTAAAAAGCTTTTCCCCCCGCGAAGAAAAAAGCCTGCCGGGATAGATTAGTGATGTCACCGCAAGAAAGGACAGCTGAAAGGACGCCTGGGACAGCAGATACGGATGGGCAAGCAGCAATCCTGCCGCCGGAATACACATTGCCGTCGGAAGATCGTATGTCCGCCCTACGGCCGCCGCGAGAAAGGAGAGCCCTGCCATTGACACCGCCCGGGCCACAGACGCGCCGCTGCCCACCATCATGCCGTAGGCGCAGAGAAATCCCCCTGCGAAGATCCCGGAGATCCAGAACCCCGCCCCGCCTTTCCTGAAAATCTTCCAGATTCCCAGTCCCACAATGGAGACATGAAGCCCGCTGATGGCAAGGAGGTGGGATATCCCATTCTTCCGGTAAAGTTCATAAATTTCACTGTCCAGATCATCCTTCTCCCCAAAGAGAACCGCCGACAGAATTCCAGCGTCCTCCGGGAGAGCGATCGCCTTTAACCGCTCAGAAAAGCACCTCCGGATCCGGTACAGGCTGTCCGAAAATACATGTACCTTTCCGCCAGTCACCGTATATCCCTCCGCATAGATGATCCCGGAAATTCCGCGGGACCTGCAATACAGACGGTAGTCAAACACCCCAGGATTTCTCGCCGGATCTGCCGCTTTCCCCTCTCCGAAGACTCGGATTTTCCCACCGACAGCGGGTGATGGTTTTTGCTTCGAAACCGCCTCAGCTGCTTCCCCTGTTTTATTCACATCCAGATAACATAAAACTCTTCGAAGCTTCTCACCAGACTCCCCATCTTTACCTTCCATTGCGCAATCCCTAAGCACGACCTCCAGCGTCCCATCCTTCTCCTTCACCGACTGGACAGTTCCCTGAAGAACCACGCCATCCTCATGTTCCTCCCGGAAAAATCCCTCCTCCCGGGAGAAAACCGCCTGCTCCGCTCCCATCCGAAGACATCCGGCAGACATTCCCGCCACAAAAAGAAAGACCGGCAGCCCATATCTGCTCTTCCGGCGGGCAAACACGCACACCAAAAAGAGCAGCCAGACTGCCAGTCCAAAAATCATCTGCTCTGCCGGGATCCACAGGTTCAGTGCCTCTCCAAGTACCAATCCCCCTGTCACACACAGCAAAGGTCTTTTAATCGTTTTTTCCTCCTACGATATAATCGTAATTTCGTTCAAATACCGTGCTTAACGGAATCTGGTCCCGGAACACATCGTCCTGGGATCCGTTGATCCGGATCTGCACACGGCTCACCGTCGAGAGCTCCGCAAGGGAATCCACGATGGAATAGATCGGAATATATGCCGCCACATCCAGAGTGCTGTTTAAAAACGCCGCGTCAAGGTTGATCGAGCAGACCGAATCATTGACGGACACATTCAAAAGCTTCACATCTGACGGGATCGTCGCATAATGTCCAAGCTCCTGAGGACCTTCGATCAGCTGTTCCACGATGAGGCGCTCCAGGGATGTATTGCTGTTCTGCATAACTTCCCGCTTTTCCTCCACCAGCTGGTCTCCCGCCTCATTGGCAAAATACAGCGTCAGCTCCGTCCGCTCGAAGGAGTTGACATCGCGGATGCTGTCCACAAAATCAGAGGCGGAAAGCATTCCCACCGGGTTTCCCGCAGCGTCCGTGATCGGCTGCTCCGCGCAGTAGATGCTCAGATACTCGATATCCGGAATCTGGGTCAGTGTTTTCGTCAGCGCCGCCCGGCACAGGATCTCCTGCACCGAATTCATCAGCGCATAGTTGGCATCTGCATATAAATACAGAACATTCCCCTCGATCCGGTAGGTGATCTTTTCGATCCGCTCCGGTAGCGCTCTCTGACAGTCGAGATCCGCCGGCACATTTCCCATCTTATCGAGAAGTTCCCGGACCAGTGCATCCAGGTCCGTCGTCTCCGTCCGGTACTCGCTTCCAACGAGCTGGATCCCGGACGTGTTTAAATAGTAGATCGTATAGGCATTTCCGCTCTGCTCCACGGTCGTCTTTCCCGTACAGCCGCTTAAGGCGAACAGGACCGCGAAGAGGAGAAAAAACACCCGAAACATCCTAAATTTCTTCATTTTTCTCCCTCCTACGGAATATAGATCAACGGGATCCGCACCATAAAGGTACTGCCCTCGCCCTCGACACTGTCCACACGGATCGCGCCGTGATGCATCAGGACCACACTTTTCGTGATCGCAAGTCCAAGCCCTGTTCCGCCGGTCTCCCTGGATCTCGCCTTGTCCACGCGGTAGAAGCGTTCGAACACGCGCTCCTTAAACTCCGCAGGAATACCGATTCCGGAATCCGCAACCTTTAAATAGAAGAACTTGTGGTCGGCATCCAGTGTGACCCGGACCCATCCGTCTTCCTTATTATATTTGACCGCATTCTCCACCAGGTTATTCACCGCCAGGGAGAATTTCACCTCGTCAATATCCGCTGAGACATCGCGCTTACTCTCGAAGATCAGCTCGATATTCCGCTTTCTGGCGATGGGACGCAGGCGTTTTAAGACCATCTCGATCAGTCCGTTGATCTGGACCTGGCTGCAGGAAAGTCCCGAGGACGCCTTGTCCATGCGGACCAGAGTCAGAAGATCGTCGATGATCTTACTCTCACGGTCGATCTCATCGGAGATATCGTGCATGAATTCCTGGTAAAGTTCCTTCGGCGTGTCCTCCATTCCCATCAGGGAATCCGCAAGGACACGGATCGACGTGATCGGAGTCTTGAGCTCATGGGAGACATTGGAAACAAACTCCTGTCTCGACTGGTCCACGGCCTTCAGCTTCTCCAGGGTTTTATTGATGGTCTCGGAGATCTGCTTTGTCTCCCGGTACGCCTCCTCATTGACATCCTCATCCAGGTTTCCCTCACCTACACGCCGGATCGACGCGATCAGGCTTCCAAAGGGCTTCATGATAAAATGGACCGAGAGGACCGCAAGGATCAGCAGGATCACGAAGATCATCATCTCGTACAGGGATGCCTTATCATTCAGACTGTCCTCCAGACTGTACATGCTCTCCGTCGACGCTGTCACGATCATCACGCCCGCAGTCTTTCCCGTTGTGATGGTTCCCGTCTCCTGCTCAAACTCCGGAATTGGGATTGCCAGGACGAAATAGTGTTTCAGGCTGTCATACCGGCTCGTATTCTCACCCTGGAAGCACCTGATCACCTCATTGGAAATCAATGTCTTTCCCTTCGAGAGAGAAAACGTATCCTCTACGATCTTAAACCCGGAGTTTACGATCAGGATCCGTCCGCTGAAGATATCCGAGAGCAGGGAGAGCTCCGTATCGATGGCGGCGTTGTCCACCACCGAGTTTGTGAGATATCCAGTTCTTGACATCTTATTGCTCAGGATCTGACACTGGTTCTGGACATCAATGATCCGGCGCTCCACCTGACTCTGTCTTGAGGAACTGGCAAGGATCCGGCTCTCCACGAGAAGCGGGATCATACAGAACATCACCATCAGGATGATCAGGGGAGCCTTGACGCTCGGCGTATGCTTCCGGTAAATTTTCCGGATCCTTTCCCTAATTTTTCTCATGTTCCTCTTCCATCTTTCTCGTTGCCGTCACAGCAAGGCTGCCCGGTCCGATATGGCACGCGATGCTTAAGGAAAGCGGTGCCATGTATACATCAGCATTCGGGAAGCGCTCTTCGACCTCTTTCTTAAACTCCAGCGCTGCTTCCTCGTTGTCGGTGTGGGCGATTGCCAGATGGCAGTTTCTGCACTCACTGTCGTGAAGCCTCCCGTCCAGCTCTTTCTGGATCGCGTTCATCATCATGGTCTTTGCCTGCTTCATGGTACGGGCTTTCGCGAAGGAATCAAGCTTTTCACCTAAAATGATCAGCACTGGCTTGATTTTTAAAAGTGTGCCGAGAGCCGCTGCAGCCGGTGTGATCCGGCCGCCCTTTTTCAGGTATTTTAAGGTATCGACGGTGATGAAGATGACGGAATCAGCCGCAGTCTCCTCCAGGCGCTTCTTGATCTGCGTTCCGTCCATCCCCATAGCTGCCAGCATCTGCGCGTCCTTTACAGACTGATACTGGGTCACAGAGATCCGTCGATTGTCAACGACGAACACTTTTCCCTCGTACTCATCCTCTCCCGCCAGCATCATCGCTGTAGAGCAGGATCCGGAAAGTCCGGAGGACATCGGGATATGGATGATCTGGTCATACTCTTTTAAGAGCTTGTCCCACATCTTCAGGATGGAATCCGGTGTGGGCTGGGAGGTAGCGATATCAGCATTGTCCTTTAATCTCTGGTAGAACTGCTCCCGTGTCAGTGTGATATCTTCGTAATATGTTTCTCCATCTATCATAAACGGCATTGGCAGAACCGCAACCCCCATCTCTTTTGCCTGAGCCTGGGTGATCCCGCTGTTGCTGTCTGTTACAACTGCAATTTTCATACAAAACTGCCCCTTTCTGTTTCTCTTTCGTCCGCCCTCTTTCTCTCCATTCCATACGGACAGGACTCGTTCCTATTTTAACCGATTTCCTACCTAAATGGAAGTGCAAAACTGCCAGGGATTTCGCTTTTAAGAAAAAATCCCCCATTTTGCCAATAATTTATGAGAC
>ERZ1673736.1269-NODE-1269-length-34593-cov-5.170971_pt1 | contig 34593 bp, 51 predicted proteins | sample MGYA00580212_ERZ1673736 | MGnify/ENA primary metagenome ERZ1673736 (study PRJEB41218, sample SAMN15661752) | gut metagenome | host: Homo sapiens | place: Canada: London | collected 2015-08-20/2019-03-30 | study: EMG produced TPA metagenomics assembly of...
TGTCTCTAACTCTGGTGTCCATATTGGTACGATAACTAACTGTGCTAGTCGGTCGCCTTTGTTAATAACATAAGTATTAACTTCATAAAGATTCTTATCTTCATCAAATACACATTCACCTTTTATATCTCTGACTACTATTGCTTTTAAAGAATCTCTTTGACTATCATTCTTAACATTAATCTTCATATGACCTTGAAATCCTGCGTCAATCTTACCCGTCTCAACTACAAGATGTGTCCTACTACTTACACCACTTCTGCTTGTAAGTAATCCCACATAGCCTTTAGGGATGTTCACCGCTAAATCAGTAGCAATTAATTTTTTCTCTTGTGGCTCAAGTATTACTGTTTTTGCTGCGTATATGTCATAACCAGCGCTTTCGTCGTCTGCTCGTTTAGGTTTAGTTGCGTTGTCGCTTAGTAGTTTGATTTGTAGTTTAGTCATTTATACCGTCCCTCCAATTACTAATGCTTAAAATCTCAAACATTATATCTTGCGCTTTATCCAACACTTCATAACCCAAATCATCGTTTTCAAATTCTAAATACTCTGGTTTATTACTACCTTGAAATGTTGCACCCATTTCTGTTTTGATTGCTTGAAACTTAAAATCACTACCCATGTATTTAATATGACATTCCAATTCATCATTTTCATTTTTATGAATATTAATCATCTACTCGTCCTCCAAATCGCTTAGTAAGTTGCTAAATTCGTTTGTGCCGTCTAGTTTGTCCATTAAATGTAAGTCGGTATATAATTGTTGTGCAGTACTCATATTCCAACCACTGCTCCAAGTATCATTAGCATCAGTTATACTGTGTTGATTTATATATCTGATTTGTTCTATATAGTCTTCAGTTAGTTTATCCTTCAATTCTTCCCAAGCCTTTGCTTTGCGATAGACTTCTTCAAGTTCTTCTATTCTTTCTTGTCTTATCCTTTCTTCATGAATAAATAATGCCTCAGTACCTATTACGTTTTTAATGTATTTCTCATACTCATACGCCATCTACTTAACCCCCAATTGATCTAATTTACTTCGATATTCTCTATACATCGAACTACCTTGATGCAGTGTTAGTTTATAATCTATGAGCTTTCTAAACTCTTTCAGTAATGCTAGTTGTTCTGCATTCTCTCTTTCCAAACGTTTATTATTTGCACGCAAGACGATTAAATCATCTACACAGTGTTGATATGCTTGTTTGTATTGGTCACATTGCTTTTTCACTTTCTTCAATCTTGCATCCATAACGCTGACATGAAATTTCGTTTCTGAATTCATAATTAGCACTCCTTATTGATTAGGTAATCCGTAACTCATACATTCGTTGTACAATTCATCTTCTGCAATCGCTTTTTTAAGTTCATCTATGACAATGCTTATTTCGTTATGGCTCATATTTTTGATTTCTTTTTCTGTATAATCTTCTGCACCATATTGTTCTTGTAATAATTGAACATACTTTACTTGTTTTTCTGTAGCCACTAGCCATCACTCCTTTTAATGTGTAATAAGATAATAGATAAATACTAGTGCAAACAGTACGAATATTACCAAACTGATATATCCTACCCATTCATCAAATTTACTCATCTACTCCACAAGCTTTCCATCACGCCATATTAAAGTCATTGTGAGGTCATCGTTTGGAATATAAATAGCTTGCACTCTATCTTCATCAAAATCTAAAACACATACATTGTCATAAATATTGTATTTATCATCCACATCTAAACAGATTAACTTTTTAAACACTGTATCTTCCGTAATTTCTTCCTCGATTTCGATTGTGAAAGTAGTATCAATACCAGTGAAACCATATGTTCTAAAATCTCCATGCTCATCAAATTGAATGTTCATCAATTGTTTATCAGCTCTGATTATGTGACTCTTAATCTTGTTCTCCCACGCCCACTCAATCAACTGTGGTAAGTTTAGTTGTTTCTTAGTTTTTATTTTCATTCCTTAACCCCTCCATTACTTTCATGTTATGTGCTTTATCCTCTGGTAACACTGCTACTGTGAAGCTGTTTTCAACTTCCTATTTTCTTCTTCTAATTCTTCAACTTGTTTCTCTAAATCTTTCATTTCATCCAGCAAAGTTCTTTGTTTCGATTTTTTATACCATTTATATCCAGCGTGGGTATTAGCTTTTCCAAGTATACAATTCGATATTGAGCCGTTTCTAAAACCATCTTTTTCGGCAGCTAGCATCGATTCATATTCTATTTTATTGCCCGTTAAAATGTTTATCCCTACAATTGGTGTTGATCTAAGTTCAAAACTTCTTTTAAACTTTGTACTTGTTTTCTTTGTTTCTAATCCTCTCTGTATTCCAGTACCGTGGTTAATATTTTCTTTTTGCGTACACCACTCTAAATTACCTACTTGATTATTAGTCTTATTTTCGTCAATATGATTAACTACATTTTTACCGTCTATTAGGGGTATGAAATTTAACGCTACTAATCTATGAATGTCATATTTTCTCACTCTACCTCTTTTACTTAATGACACATGTAAATATCCACCTTGACTAATAAACTGCTTTAAATATTTTTTGTATTTATTTGTCCAAATTCTACCGTGATTAGATATTCTATAAAGGCCTTCGTAGCCTTCTACATCCTTCCAGATTTCTTCCATTAAACCACTCCTATAATAGATATAGACTTTCTATGAAATCCGTAATACTTTAATAACTGTGCCATTTCCACTGTGTTCATCCCACTAGTTTTATATTTGTAGCGGATGTTGATTGTGTTGGATAATTGCATTACTGTAACTCACTTTTAAGTTGTCTAGCTATATTAATTAAGTGATCTAATTGTTCTTGTTTAGTTGGTTTATAACTTTTATCTGATACAAGTAACTCACTAATTTCTATATTGAAGTAATCACATAATTTCTCTAATGTAGAAAACTTGATACCTTGTGCGTCATTACGCATTAATGCTAATAATGTAGGTCTAGTAATACCTGTAGTATTAGCAATATCAGTTTGAGTCACCTCATGGCGTTCTATTAAATCTTTTAATGTACACTTAATCATTTACTTCACATCCCATTTATCAAACGCACGTTCGATATACCATTTAGCTTTTTCCACATCTTCTTTACCATTCTTATGTGGTGATCTACTAAGATACTTAATAGCATTGCCAATGTGATAAGCCACATTAGGATTGTAGTGTTTCGTTACCTGCTCTATAAAATCTATTACCTCTATCTCACCATAGATGTAATGTGAAGGACTGTTGACGTTATCCTTACGCTTACGTTGTTGTAAGTCATTGGATAATAATTTTCGAGATTTCTCAGTATTCTCTTTATCAAAGCCAATATGTTCCGTCTTATCTTCAATACTCTTAGTCCACAAATCAAAGTCGTTGAAGTCTGTGATTTCATATCTGTGTTTAGGTAGCGATTCTATGATTGCGTAATTATGTTTATCATCAATTTTTATAACCTTACCTATCACACGCATACCACTACTATACTTACCAGCACCTAAATCTTTCACAACAACATATTGATTTAAATTCAAATCTCTAATTTTCATTAACTCCACCCCTTGAACATTTGATTCCAAGTATTGTCAAACCAGTATGGGTCTCTACACTTCGCATCCTCAATCATTTGCAGTCGTTCTTGTTCTTTACGTTGTTTAGCATCTAACTTATCTCGTCTACGTTCAGCACGTTCTCTGTCCTCTGCAGCGAGTCTTTCCACACCTTGACGTTGTTCATACTTTCTAATGTAATTTTTAAATTGACGTTTACCTTTTCTAGCTTGATATCTGATTACAGTATCAGTTAACTTCATACTTTTGGCCTCTTTGTAATCATCCACATCTATTAGTATTTCATCTGTTCCATCAAGCATTACGTAACTCAAATTACCTTTATCATCTTTAACCTTTTCCATTCTTGTTGGCATATTATTCGTCCTCCTAATAATCCTTAACTTGTACGTCTGATACTTTTCTGAATTTAATATCTTCAAACCCTAGTAACTCTGGGTTATTTTTATATTTCTCAGCTACTTTATCTGCTTCACTGTTACTTATTGCTTCCAAATCGTAATTGTCTGCCACAGGTACTGTTACTTCCTGTTCAACTTCCACTTTGATTTGTAGTGTGATTGTTTGTTCCATTGGAATCACTTCACTTTCTTGCGTTCTCGTCTAGCCTTAATTAAATCTTCATACGTTATCCAATCCTTGCCAGTGTACTTAGGCGCTTTACATATCCACGTTAGCGTCACATCTTGATACAAGTATCTGAATAGCTTAGCTTTCAATTTAGCTGTGTCTGTAGCCATTCCTTTTACATCTATGACTTCGACCAACTTATTCTCATTCCATAGTGCAAAGTCTGCGATATATTCAGCTTTTCGTTGCTTACCAAACTTAGGGATCAACTCATATCTTGGCTGCACTTCGATATAATCAAAGCCATCAATATACTTACGACCTTCTAAGTATTTGTAATACTCACATTCAACTTTGCTGTCGAACACAATTCCTTTGTATTCAATTTTCTTTGCGTTGTATTTGCTCATCCTGTCACTCCTACAAATCAAATATATTTAACTGACTGCCTAATTCTTGTTCGTAATATAAATTGTGTACTGCTTTGAAATTTAATAACTCGTCATCAGTCATATTCTTAACTCCACCCGAGAAGTAAGCGCCAGTTATATTTCCGACGCTATTCACATTTGGTGACAATGGTAAGACAGATACTGCTTTTTCATCGTTATCTCGGTATAAGTAATATTTGTTCTTGCTACCTTCAATTAATCCCATTTGTATTCACACCTTTATAGTTTTTAAAGATAATGTTCTTTTTTTCTTCATAATCATCAAATGGCGTTAAGCGCCCATTTTCAAGCAATATCTTAATTGTGTAACCTAACTCAAGTAAACACGATTGAACGTCTGTATCGTCCTTATATGTCGTCCTGTATAGATATCCAAGTAATTGTTGAAATTGGCCTATTGTCATGTGAAAAACCTCTGCGTTTTCTTATAAAATTCGAACTCAATCACACCAGTTTCACCGTCTTTGTTTTTGGCTATATTACATTCAACAATTGACTTACCAGATTCATCTACATCTTCCTGCTCGTAATAGTCATCTCGATACAACATCATCGCCATACTTGCGTCTGCTTCTATTCCGCCGGACTCTTTCATATCTGATAACATTGGGCGTTTATCGTTACGTGATTCAACACCACGATTTAATTGTGAAAGTACGACTATAATTGCGCCTGTTTCGTTCGCTATGATTTTCAAGTCACGTGATATCTTTTCAACTGCAACTCGTCTATCAACATTCGTATCTGTTTCCATAAGCTGTAAGTAATCAATGAATATAACTTGTGGCTTATCGCTATGTTTCATTGCTTGAGATCTAATGTCTTGAGGTGTTGTTGTACTATCATCATTAATATTGATTCCTAATTTAAGAATTTGATCTATCGCACCTGTTAATTTCGTTAATTCATCTGGTGTTAAGTCTTGTACATTCTTAATGCGATTCAACTCAATGCCTGTGATAGTTGCTAACAGTCTTTGCAATACGTTTTTACCTGTTGTTTCAATACTAAAGAATGATGTTTGGTGTCCTTGCTTAGCTATGTTCCATAACATGTTTAAAGCAAAACCAGTTTTACCTACACTAGGTCGTGCAGCGATAACTATTAATTGGCTTGGTTCAAATCCTCCAATCTTATAATCCATAAGTTGATACTTTGTTTTCACACGTTCTACTGGTTCGTCACTATACAAATCTTCAACTAACTGCTTAGCATAGCGTTGCGTACCATCTTCTTTTTTAGTTGCGATACTCGTTAAATCTTTAAGTTGTTCCACCATTTCATTAAATGTTTCTGGTGTAGCAGATTGTTTGAAGTCATCAGCAAGTTGGTTTGCTTTAATGATTTGATAATTCTGCAATAAATCTTGTTGGTATCTTTCAAAGAATCCGTAACCAATAAAATCAGTTTTGTATAATTGACCTATGACATCATTGTTCAAAAATTCTTTATCCTTAATACTTTTCAGATATATCTCATTCAAATCAACTTTGCCTTGATCTAGCACATAATCCATGAATCCTTTAAAGCGTTCATCTTGGAACATATAAGGCTTTACTCTTAGCTTCTCTAACAAATCAGGTTTCTGTAATAGACTGGCAATGACTGTACTTTCAATTTCATATTGCTCATTAATCAACGTCATCACCTCTATCAAATTCTGCTACCTTACGTCTGAATTGTTCTAACGCCTGTTTACGTTGTTTAACGTATTCTGGGTCATTATCCATCTTCCATCTATGCAACTTAGTTTCTTCATCTGGTTCATCGTCTTTAAATGTCTTAGGAAACTTTCGCATGATATTAGGTATTTTAGGTGGATAGACATTGCCATCTTTTATATATTTCTTAGCCATCTTCATTGATGGTTCGTAATCGCCATCTTCACACAAGAAGTTAATCCACAAATTGAATTTGGTATCGTTCAATTCCATGTTGTATACATTGGCTAACATCTCAATGATTTCGAAAGCTTCTTTTTTAGTCATTGACATGGTTTATCCTCCCATTAATTCTTGACGTTTCCTTTCGAGGAAGTCATCCGTTTCTTTTTTAGGCTGCTTACGTTTTTTAGGCTCTACTTTAGCTTTAGCTTTTTCTACCGTATCGATACCTTCTTTATTCCAATTCTTTAATATAGATATTAGGTAAGGTATTCCTTTGTTCTTTTCTTTACAGTAATCAACAGCTATCTTAGTTATTTCATAAGCATCATCTTTTATTAGATTGATCTCGTATTCTAGGTTTTCAATTTGTAATGGATTTCTTATCATTTCTAATTCTTTAGTTATATATTTAAATGTTTCGTCAACGTCTAGACTCTCTGTAGAAGTCTCTGTGTAGTCTATGGTATTGGTTTGCTCATTTTGAGCATCTCCATTTGCTCTTTTTGACTCATTCGTTTGCTCATTTTGAGCAACTCGTTTGCTCACACCTTCAAGAGTTAGATAATTGATTGAATACCACTTCGTTTTATCAAATCCAGCTTTGTTAAAATTACCTGTATAAAGTAAATTCTGCTTCTCTAAACTTGATATTGTGCGCCTTACTGTTACGTTACTCCAAAAAGGAAATTGTTCTTCCCAACTTTTGTAGCTGTTGTATATCCATTTCTTACCTTCATGTGTATGTTTGCTCGTATTCAACCAGTAATGCATTTGCTGTAGTATGATTGCTTCATTCAATCCAATTTGTTCTGCCAACTTAGGTAGCACTTGTATTGGATAATCATCTATTAATAACTTACTCACTTGTAGCACCTTCTTTAAGCGCCTTGACTTTTTCTGGTATCTCCCAGTTATCGATAAATTCTTTGAGTTCATCATTTATAGGTACTTCGTTGAGGACAGCGTCAGCGCCATATAGATAGATAACGCATTTGTTGTATATCAAAGCACATTTTTCTTTACTATTTGATCGTCCAAAATAAACACATTTGTTTGTAACAAACTTTACAGAAATGTAACCATTTTTATTTTTGCTTACACCTCTATAACCAGTTTTGTTTCTCTGATTTTGAAAGTTTTTGTTTGTATTATAATTTCTTGTTGGTGCGCTATTTTCCGACCCGATGTGGTTTATATAACCATTACCATCCCAATACTCCAGTACCGCTTTATTGTATGCGTTTGCTGCTTCATCTTCTCTTGTGAATGTTCCTAAATGCTTTTTCTTTCCATTCACAAAAATAGACGATGTCCACTTTTGTTCATTTTTATTAAAAGACACACCTTTATACTTACTACTCTTATTTCTTGCAGCCCTTGCCCACTTACCTTTGCTTCCAAAAATTGTTAAGTTTTGTTTTGTAAAGTCGTTATTTTTTTTAATTTGAAAACCGTCTTGTAAAATTAAAGAAATTAGACTTAATACTTCTCTCCTTGATTTTGTTGTACATATATATCTTGTATTGCCAACAAAATCTTTATACCAAAGATACTGATTCACTCTTTCATAATCTTCATCATCTACAAATATCTCTTCACCATCTTGTAAATAAATACTTTTAACCATCTACTTTCAGTCCTTTCAACATTCTGTTTAACTTCTCGTCTACGTCCACCCAGCTATCAGTAAGATGATATTTCTTGTTAAAGCTATCCATACCAATCGTGTGCTGCTCTCTATGATGGTTCGAACACAATGCAAGTACCTTATTACCAAGATGTTCTATCTTGCGTCTGTTACGCCCTCTACCTACCGCTTGATAATGTGCAAGTTCTGCATGTTTGCCACAGATAACACATTTTCTATTGATAGTAGCCATGTATAAGAATGTTCTGTCATTCTTGATAAGGTCACTCGTTTTAAATTTAAGTGGTATATCATTTTCAAATATCCATTCAATCGCTACATCTATAATTTGACCAGCTACTTTACGTGAACAATCAGCTAGTGATATTCGATTCTCATAGGCGTATAAGACACGAACATATTCTTGGAATACATTCCTCATATAATCTTGTGGTTGCCCTGTATGAGCTTCTATATCATTCATAAGTGCGAATATCTTTCTACGTTGCTTATCAGTTATTTTGTATGGATCTGTGATGCTTACTTCACATTCAACTTCTAACCCGTTATCTAATAATAAGAAGTCTTTATTTTCTAATGTCACACCCTCGATGACAGCTGTTATTGTGCCGTCATCTTGTTGGATGTAGTTTTTAATTATTGGCATTTAATCACCTTTTTACATTGTGTAAAATTAAAATGGCAAATCATCATCTGTAATATCAATTGGTCCATTAGGATTAGCAAACGGATTATCTTTAGCAGGTGCTTGTTGCGGGTTAGCTTGCCCGCTTTGCTGTTGAGATTGTCCTTTTGATTGTGATTTAGGTTCTAAGAATTGAACACTATCTGCTACAACTTCAGTAACGAAAACACGTTGTCCTTCTTTGTTGTCATAAGTTCTTGATTGAATACGACCATCAACTCCAGCTAAATTACCTTTATTCAAGTGATTATTAACGTTTTCAGCTTGTTTGCGGAACGTTACAACGTTAATGAAGTCTGCTTCTTGTTCTCCATTTTTATTTTTAAATGGACGGTTACATGCTAATGTGAAGTTTGCAATACTTATCCCACTTGGTGTAGTTCTGAATTCTGGGTCCTTTGTTAAACGTCCTACTCCAACAAATCTATTTATCATCTTTATCATCCTTATCTAATTGTTTTAATCCTGCATCTAATTTCACATGTGCATTTGCTATTTCTTTTTGCGATACTTTGTTGATGTTAGAAATTCCAAGCCAACGCATCGTTTTATCTAAATTTGCGTCTTTACCCTTTTCTTGTGAGATAGTTACAAATTGTTTTATTTTTTCTTCCAATTCTGTAATGTCGTTATCACTAGCACTCGGCACTTCTTCTCCGTTGTAAATGTAAAGACCGAGACCGTGTAATGCAGCAGCTTTAACGAAACATCTTTTCTGTGCTTTGTTAATATCGAATGGAGTTGCACTACCTTTTGCTAGTGCTTTATTACGAAAATCTAATACTGGTAACCATTCTGTCTCTGTTTGACCCTTAACAGTTACTGACGTTTGTATAAAATATCCTTCTGGCGTAGCGAGATATGGCACGAAGTAGTCATCCCTATTTACATCTGGATGTGGAAACTCGTGATATTTTGTTGTGAATGTTGGGTCTATTTTCTTAAGCTCTTGATGTGCGTAAGACCATGCTAGATAAGTTAATCCGTTTTTCTTTTCGACATGATCGTTCACATCTTTTGAATTAAGTTGTTGAAATAATGTTTGTTCAGTCATCTTGTACCTCCCGTAATTCATCTATACTGAATGTTTTATAATATTTTTTTGTCACTGTAGTTTCTGTTTCAATAAGATGTTCATCCCATTGAATGTTTATTTCTTCTAATCCAGTTAAGCGCCTAGCGTTTCTACGTTGAATATTGTAAGTTGCGTCATCTGGATGATTAGGTTTATTTGTTAAATATCTACGTTTTCCATCTTGCTCTTTGATTAGATAAGATACTTCTCTTGTTTCGTATTCTTCTGCCATTTGACGAAACACCTCAATTCCGTGTATATTTAATTTGTATATTTTGTAAATCGTTTGACTGTTAAGCGTTGGAGCGCTTAGCGGTCTTTTTTTCTGCGTAATAGCTATTCCAAAATGCGTAACTACCAATGAAACTTAAAACACTAATTACTAAACTGTAATGAAAGTCGAAAGTGATTAGTGCAAACAACATTGTGAATAGTATTGCTGTTGACCATGCTAAAATGTGCTTCATATAACCACCTCCTTATAAATTGGTTTCTTTAATCATTATGTTTTGTTCTATATACTCAATTGCTGGTCTAACTTTGATGTAACGTTTGTTACCTCTACCAAAACGGTACATACACGCTTCTTGAAATCCTTTGTCAGGGTAAACTTTAGTTTCTAAATCATCCCTAGAAATTCCGCTTGCTTTTACAAATTCCTTTGCATCTGCAAATCCGATGAATTCCATTACTATCACTCCTTTCATTTTTACGTTGTGCTATACTATTTTTATCGCTACTGCGATAGTGGGGGGTGAAAAATTATGATGAAACCTTATATGCTAACCTATGATTTAAATTCACCTGGACAAAAATATGAAGAACTAAGAAACGTTATAAAAGAAGAAATTTCTAATGGTTATTGTAATTATTGGAAATCTTCATTTTTATTCCGTTCTGCTTTAACGCCTTCAGAAATGTTAGATAAATTAAAACCTTATCTCGATTCAGGTGATAAACTGTTTGTTACAGAAATAATAGATAATAAACAGGGATGGTTAACAAAGGAACAGTGGAATTTTATTAATCAAAATATTTTTGACTAGAATCTTTCATTGAAACTTTTGTTAAATCAGAAAAACCATTCGAATCTTCTGGAATAAATCTTTTCTTGTCTCCAACACTCTTAATCTCTTCCGCCAAGATGACGATTAGGAGTGTTATTTTTAATGCTTGTTTTAGGTTCATTGTGGGTCCTCCTATTTGATTTTGTATTTCCATTTGAATTCATTAATCTGATCTAATTTGTTTTCCGCCAAAGTAGTTAAACTTTCAAACTCACTCATCACTTCTTTTAATTCTTTTTGTTTATTCTCAGTCATAGCGACTAGACTTTTGAATTCATTAACCAGACTTTTAAGCTCTCTTACGTTTGTGTACAATTTAAAATCTTTGTTACGTTTCTTCTTTTTCTTAAACATTCCGTTTCCTCCTACTCTGATAAAAACTTATTGATGAAGTATTGTTGACCTTTTCCAGTGATTTTTGTTGTTCTAGTGATTTGGCTTGAACCGTCTGGGTTATTAATAGTACGTTTCTTAATATCCATAATTTCTAAGTCTGCACTGCGTTGTGTTGGTAAATTGTAGTTCTCACCTTTTTGTTTTATGAGATAACCATTCTCTCTCATCCATTCGAATAATCTGTTTTGTCCTATATTCACTCCGTTTTGCTTAAGGAGTTTTGCTAACTCACCTATTAAAATTGAACTTTGACTACCGATGACAGAATCTGCAAATAATACTTTAGGTTTATTTTCTTCAACTTGCGCTTCTAACTTTTCTACTTTATTAGTTTGAATTTGTAATGCTCGCTCAACTATCATTTCTGGACTATTCCAAGCATCTTCAATTCTTATGAAATGCTGTCTAACAGCTCGACCAATCTCGTTGCGTTGGATCATTGCCATTTCTTTTGCAGTATCTATTGTTAGTGCGTGGTCGATATAAGTAGTGACATTCCCTTGAGCTGTTACTTTTTTTTGAGTAATAGCTACAAAGTCAACATTTTCTTGATATCCGTAACTTTGCATCCTTTCAAACCAATCGTTATACCTCGTTTTAATTTCTAGTGCTTCATGTAATTCACGACCACTGATTGCAATTTCACCATTTTCTTTCTCTTGAATATTGAACATTTGTGATATGTTCGGTTTGTTTTGTAATCCTTGCATTTGTTTTCCTCCTTTTCTTTCAGCACCCACATACAACATTCAGTCTTGGCAATGACCATTAATGTTATTTTGGTGTGGCTCATATCGTCGCCTACTCTCGCTCATAAATGCTCTATGTGAGTGCTGAATTACGTTTTATTCTTTAGGTTCAAATAATTCCTCTGAACTATAGTCAGGGAACAATTTTTTGTTTATCAACATTGCTTGCTCAAAAGTAAATGAATACTTACCTTTAGTTCTATCCCTCACAGTTGTGTAAGGAATATTTAAAACTCTAGCTATATCTTTTTCTGTGATGTTATGTTCTCTCATGGCAGTAATAAGTTTTGGGTACAAAATAATCACCTCCAAAGATACGATGTTTTGCACTAATATACGATGTGTCGTATCTACAAGTAATACTATATACGATTAGTCGTATACATGCAAGCATTTTATTTAAAAAAATACGATTTCTCGTAAAAAAACTATTTACTTCCTATTTAAATGCGTGTATACTTAATTTATCAAATACGAAATGTCGTACAGACAACGGAGGACTTTACCATGAATAATAGAAGCGAATTTGTAGAAGAAAAAATAAAAGAAATGGGCTATAACACACGATCATTTGCAAACGAAATCGGCGTTAGCTACACAACTTTACGTTCTATGTTGGAAAGAAACTTCGAAGGAGCAAAAATAGAAAATGTTATAGCTGTAGCAAAAGGAATAGGAGTTACTGTGGACTACTTATTTAATTTAGGTACTGAATTTGAAGAAGTAGAAGCAGCTCATTCAGAAGATGACCTAACTGAAGAAGAAATAAAAGAGATAAGAGAATTTATGAAAAAATATAAAAAGTAATTGTTTTAGGGGTTGTGCGCATTGCAAATTAGAGAAGAATTATTGAGCAACTATGAAGATTTAAATGTAGTTGAAACTCAGTTTCCTGTAGATAAAGTTAAAGGTTATTATAAAAGAAACAAGTATTTACCTAATGGGTTAGTTATTTTAAATAATGATTATGACCATTATATTCAAAATGGTGTATTAGCAGAGGAATTGGGGCATCACGAAACATCTTATGGAAATATCACACGAGTATATTCAAAACAAGATAATATCAATGCTGCTCGACAAGAATTAAAAGCACGTAGATATGGTTTCAAGTTAGCTGTACCACTTGAGAAATTAATAAAATGTTATAAACAAGGCATTTGGGGAGATTTATATGAAATGTGTTTGACTATGCAAATCGACAGATCTTATTTATATGAAGCTATAGAAGACTATAAAAAACAATTTGGAAATTATGTAAAATATGAGGGCTATTATATTCAATTTGAGCCTTTAGTTATTGAAAAAATAGATTAATCCAGCGTACATTGGTTGTTTGGGTACACTCATATCTAAATGTACGTTGTTTAATATAAATAAAATTTATTATAAGGGAGAATGTGAAATGAAAAAGGTATTATTTTTATTATTAGCAAGTTTTTTAGTATTAGTTGGTTGTCAGAGCCAAGAAGATAAAGAAAAAGAGTTTAAAGAATCTACTAATACATATGTAAATGATATAAATAAACATTTAGATATATATGATGACGAGGAAGGAGACAATGTAGAAGATTTCGCAAAAGTTTCAAAGAAAACAAAAAAAGATATAAATAAATCTTTTGATAAATACAAAGAAAGTTTTGATGAAGACGCATTAGATAACTACGAAAATAAAGAAGTGTATAACACTATGGAGAAGATTACTAGTTTGTATACTGATTACTATTCGAATGTGAATAAAACGGCAGAAATCAATAATATAGATGATGAAACTTTTATAAAGCATCTAGCAAATTACACATATAGATTAAGTGATTCTTTAACTAATCAGGAGGAAAACTTAAAAGAAATAGATACAAAATCAATACTAGGTAAAAAAACAAACAACAAATTAAATGATATGATTCATACTGACGAAGATGAAATGGATGAATATATGTCTGCATTTGCAAGTTTACAAGGTGAAGGGTATGAAGTTGATGATGTAGAGAAATTACCAAAATTTGATGCTGTTAAATATAATAAATATCAAAACAACCAACATGATAATACTATGTCAGCAAATGAATATAATGAATTAGCTGATAACACAAATGAGATGTTAGATAATGATTCTCAAATAGAACACGTAAATGATGAAGTTAACGTATATGTATATAATTTATTAATGGATAAATATAACGCATTAGTTGATTATGAATAATTTTTAAGGGCAATCACCACTGCCCTATATATTTTTATCTTTTTTAGGAGGAATTGATGAATATGGCAACATTTACAGTTACAAAACGTAAAAATAAAACGTCTACTACATGGCAATACGATGTGAAAGACCCAAGTTTTAGTTCTGGTAAAAAGCGTAAATCAGGTTTTAAAACGAAAGCAGAAGCTACATTAGCTGCACAACAACTTATTAGAGATTTGGAAGATGGAAATAAAATAGAAGATAATAAGAGGTTTGAAGATTATTATAGAGATTGGTTAATAGCTAACGGCAAAAACAAGTTGTCCGAAAAACAGCAATATTGGTATGAACATGCGCTTAATTTGTTTCTAAAATATTTTGGAGAAAACGTACTGATTAAAAACATAACAAGAAATGAATATCAAAAGTTTATTTCCGAATACTCGATTGATAGAACATCAGAAACTGTTAGAAAAGTACATCTGTATATATCTAGTTGCATTAAAGATGCAATTTATGATGGGTATATAAAAAAGGACCCGACTTACAAAGTAACTTATAAAGGAACTAAAGCACCTAAAAAAGAAAGTGTGAAATTCCTGACGATATTCCAATACGAACAATTAAGAAAACACTTTAAATTAAAAAGTGATAAAAGTACATTGATGCTATATATACTTTTGATAACTGGTGCTAGATTTTCAGAAGTTAATAGAATGACATATAATGATTTATATTATAAACCAGGTTTAATCCATTTACCTGGTACAAAAACAGAAAACGCTGATAGAGAAATAGAAGTGTCAGACGCAGATTTAGCACATATTAAAAAAAGTATTGCTAATCATCCGTTAAGAACAGATAAAAAGTTATTCGGTTTATCTCACACAGCGGTTTCTAAAGTGTTTAATAAAGCCAAAGATAGATTTAATATAGAAGATGAAATAACACCTTACTCATTAAGACATACACATGCTAGTTACTTAATTAGTAAAGGTATTTCCATTGAATATATCAGCAAAAGATTAGGACACGCGAGTATATCAATTACGCTAGATGTTTATACACATTTACTTGATGAACATAAAAAAGAGCAGGGCCAACGTGTCAGAGAAATATTCTCTTGACACATATTTGACACCTGCACGCTTGAAACGTTGTCATAGCAACGGGTTATAGTGTCCTGGGAGGGCATTTGTATACTTTCGGATATAATCGAAAACCGCATAACTAAAGGATTTTACTAATTAAACTTTCGGAATAAATCGAACTAAATATAACTAAATTGACACGTATTTGACACGTAAAAAGACCCATCTATTCATTTAGGTGGGTTATTTTACGCACAAAAAAAGTAGCCATAACCCGAATAGAGTTATGGCTAGATCATTTGTATATATAATACACCAATCCCCCTATTAAATGCAACTACAAAAATTGATTTTATACGATTTAAAAACACAAAAATAGGGCAAGCACATAAGTGCCTACCCTTAATATAATCACGTGGTGGTAACAAATCATAGTAACAACTTATTAACTCTACTTATATTATAGCATGTCTAATAAACTTCTACTACTCTTAAACGTTCGTGCCATACCCAACCATTATTATTGTGCGAGTATACTCGACACCAACCGTCTAACACTTCAAAAATATAAAAATCATCATATCCAGCCTTATAAACTTCGTTAGTTAATGACCACTTGTAATTTTCTTTTTTGCCACTACGTTTAGCAACAGTTACCCCATAATGGTCAACTCTACCTCTAAACTTGCACTTTTTACTCCAAGAAACTTTGCTAGGTGGAATACTTCCTACCTTCAAACCACTTGTTTTCTTAGCGTTCGTTTTTTGATTAACAGTTTGTTTATCAGCTTTGTTTTTTAGATTTTCTCCACCACCCGGTTTGTATACTTCTGTAATTCTTAAACGTTCATACCAAACATAGCCGTTGTTACTAGCACTGTATACTCTAGCCCAACCATCTCTAATCTCGTACACATAGAATACGTCTCCTTGACCGTATACTTCATTTGTAAGAACCATTACATTGTTATGGTTAGGTCTACAAATTGTAGCGCCAGCATTGTCTGCAACTGCTTTGAAGTATGGTTGGTTGGACCACGTTAATTTCTTAGGTGGAATGCTGTTTAATTTCAATGATTGACCTTTAGATGGTGATTTAGGTTTTATGTCTCCAATTGTGGTTAAATCAACACTGTCATCTGCAAAATCTGGAACAATAAAATGTGTTAATCCACTATAATTATCTGTTCTTAATTTAGCAGGTGAATTAGCATTTCCATCATAGTTTTGTTCTAATATTGTGAATGAGCTAGTACCTCCACTGTTATCCCACACTAGTCCTGTGTGACCCCATTTGCTATATATTCCCTCTGTGTACACAGCAATAGCTGTTACAGGTGGGATATAGTTAGGCGTGTTTTCGACCACTTTCCAGCCTTTAGGCAATGCGTTGACGATGTGTAAGTCTTTAGCGTTGCCCCACATTCTATAGCCGTCTGCTACGTGGTAAACAAAGTCTGTTATAAGGTCTACACACTGATAAGCGAAAGCATTATCAAAGTCGATGTATTGACCTTTTAGGCTGTTCATATACTTGATAGCTTCTCTAAGCTCAACGCTAGACTGTGGCGATTTTGTCGGTTTCTCTTTAGTTGGTTCTGATAAATCTTTAGATGGTTCTTTGTTACTATCTTCCTTAACACCATTGATATATTTAGCAACTTGTTTATCAAAATTACTAATATTCCTAGAATAACCAGCAGCTTGTAATAAATTGCCTGGATCTACTTTATCTGATTGAATATCTTGATGTCCTGGAACTTCTGTTTTATAGTCTATTTTCCAATAATTACATAAGTAAGCCATAACACGTGCCATGTTATCTAACGATTTTCTAGAACGTGCTTTATCATCAAAATAAGAGCCTTCAATGCCGAAAGCAGCATCATTTGCATCAGCATTATACCAATTATTATCAATAGGTGTATTATATAATACGTGCCACGCCTTTTCTGTCACTGGTATACAAACTATGCATTCTTTATCGTCTACGAAAATATGCGCGCTAGCAACCAATGACCAATCAATATTATAACTGTTTTTATAGTAGTTCACGTTATCTTGTGCTGTAGTGTTTGGATTTCCTGTGTCATGAGCAACTGCAAAAATTGGCTTACCACTTGTTAGTTTCTGCCCACTTCTTCGTGTACCTATTGGTAACCAGTCATATCTAACGGGTACGCCATTCCATTTTTCCGTCATTTCACATTACCTCCACCAATTTTATTATCGCTTTCTTTAGTAGTACCTTCACGTGTGCGTAACGTTTCCCAAATACCTGTAGCCATCAGCCCACTAATTAATCCAGCTAATAACCGACCAGCAATAGATAATTCAGTTACTATTTCTGGAATAAAGTCAGTAACACCACCTACCACAACACCTATCACCATTGAAATGATTGGTATGATATTTTTCGGAATTGCTTTTGTTCGTTTTATTACTTCTGTTAATGCAATTGTGATTACTGAAATAATTCCTGCAAACGCTATAATTTGTTCCATTTATAAAAACCTCCATATATATAATAAAAAGCCGATTCAATGAGCCGACTCTAAAAGAATACTTGCGCAAAACCTATCGCTGCTGCAAAAATACCACCTAACGCCGTTATGATGGCAATTGTTACTTGAACAGCACCCATTTTCTTTTCTTTAGTTGTTGCCTTAATTTCCTTTATTGCATCTGTGTTTGATTTTGTTTGCGTTTCAATATTAGAAACACGCTTATCAAATCCAGTTAAATTGCTATTAATCTTGTCTAAACTATCTATCATTTTATCTTGTTGTTTTATCGTTTGTTCGCCTCGTTGTTGATCTAACTCTAACTTTTTATCTAGTTTATGGTATAAATCTTTTAACTCTTGGTCGCCTCTGTCAATGTACTGATATATTTTTCGTTCACGTGTATTAAATACATCGTGTGTAACAAACTTATTTTCGTCTACCATATAGCTCCGCACCACCTACAAACGATGTAACACCAGTCCACGCTGTCAATATTAAAAAGTTGAATGGTGTTAGCCAATTTAAGTTATTGTACAACCCGGCGCTCGTCATAACGAAGTAGAATATCGACGAGGTTAAACCGCCTACAAAGATGAAGAAATAATATTTGCTGTTTTCTTCCATACTTGTCACAAACAATGCACTCGTAGTATATAGAAAACCAGTAACCATAATTATTAAACCCCATAACCAAATAGGCATGATTTCATTTAAAGCTAGATAAAAAGGCGAATCTTTCAATATTGTTTCTGGACTTGTAAACCAAAGTACACCCCGTCCAAATATGGTCGAACCTAGTAGTAAGGATTGAGTGATTAACAATATTTCTTTTGTGTCTAACTTACTAATGCTAAATGTCCTTTTCATTCACTCACCCACTTTCTATAAAATAAAACCACAAGCCTAAGCCTGTGGTTGTTCTGGATAATCTTCACCAGTGATTTCTTCGTATTCTTCTTTAGTTATCCAATTGCATTTAACACTTTCGAAAATCTTTTGTTTGTCAAATAGTTTTAAATCGTACAAACGTTTAAGAGTCGTGAACATCAGACATGCCTCCCTGTACTTTTAATAATTCTGCTGTTAAATTTGCAATATCTCGTTGTAAATCTTCAATTTTTGAATTGTGTTCTAAATCATTAGCTAAAAGTTGAGCGTTTAAAAAATCATGTGAATCAGGAATATCTGATTCCTGTTTAGGTAATGTATCTAACCATTCTTCATGGGTTGAACCTACCCACTCGCTACCGTCAAAATAAAATGGGCTATAAATACCCTCTGGTGGTTGTGTTTCTGTCCATTGTTCAATGGGATAGTTATATTCCCCGTCTTCATTTAGGTAGGCTAAATAGGGTGTTCCGTCATATAGAAAAACTTGTTTATACATATATTTCCCTCCTTATTCAATCCACGAAATATTTCCGTAACCGTAATCGTCAACCGTCCATTCGTTCAAATCTCCATCGATTAAAATTCTAAGTTCACCGTTAGGACGCAAAATAACTTCAACATTAGTTTGTGGTCGTGAAGTATTTAATTGAGTGACTTGTGTGTTCTTTGAAAAATCAACAGGCAACACGGCGATTAATTGGTTATGTGTAACATTACTCACGTTTATACGAATACATTTTCTTGTAACAATATCATCAGTTATGATTTTATAAGCACAATCAAAACCATTATCGCCAAACCCTTTATAAGCTAAATTAGGTGTAGCACCATTTATTATTGTTAGTGGGAGCCAACCAGAATCGGTGAAATTTCTTGCTGCTTTTTCCCAATTAAACCAATCAACAAAAAATCGTTTTACCCAAAGCTGGTTGGAGTTATAAGGGCGAAACGTTAGTCTTTTTGTAACTGGTGATTTACGTTGTACAACACTTAAAAAACCTGCTCGGCTAGTAGAGCCAGAAATAGGTGTATTAATAACATAGTGATTCCCGGGTTCAAGATTGTGCAATAAGTTTAAATCATTGTTTAAATCAACTAATGGATATGTTCCGTCTACATCAGTTAACTTGTATTTTTGCCAATTAGTAGTATCGTATTCATTCAATGTTTCTACTTCTGTTTTTATTTCATTCGCTCTAGTGTTCAATTGAGCAATGTTGTTATCTTTTATTTCGTTTAATTCTGTTTTATAATTGTCAGCTAATTCATTTATTTCACCGATAACTTGCGCACTTCTATCATTTAATGCTTTCATTCCACTTGAAAGTGTTGTGTCCATTTGAGTAACGTAATCGTTACCGTTTTCAAATGATTCTTCTATATATTGAACACGTTGTTCGATACGTTCTTTTAAATCATCAAAAGTTCGAATGTAATTTAATTTATCCACTGCTGGAACGCTAGACAACAAACTATTTTGTATGTTGAAAGTGAAATCAACTTCGGTAACAATTTTTTCATTACCATGAACAGCTATATACAATTGCGCTTGTACTTTACCAGTGTGTTTTAAAAACTCTTTTGGTATTGTGAATTGAGCTTTTCCTTTTAATGGGTCGATTACGTTTGCTTTATCCACAATGTACGAACCATCATTAGCTATGAGTACTAAAAAACAATCAACGTTTTCGTCACTCACTTCGAGTGGTCGTTGATTGCGTGTAATGTAAAATATTAAATCTGCAGTACCAATATCACTATCATAAAATACTATATTTGTGTTACCTATAGTTTCATATTTAGCTGATGTTTCTAATTTGATTTTACCTTCTTTATTATACATATGTTATATGTTCCCCCTTCTTATACGTCAAACCATTGCGACCATTTGCCTTCAGAATATGATCTACGTTTCATTCTGTAGTTTGCTGAACGTGCAAAAGGTACTGCTGTTTGAAAGGCTGTTGTAGCGTCATCGAAACTTGCATAACTAACATTGTATTGCGTAACAATTGCCGAAGATTCGCCCGGATATGGCGAGCCTTTTGCGTTACTAGGTACTAAATAATCGCCACCAGCTGGTATATTGTCACAATCTTTTACGCTCTCCGGTGCCGAAAACTTACGTGCTACTTCTTTATTATGCAATTGCATAGAATTTTCCGTTACCCTAAACCATGTTCTCCCGGAATCATAATCCCAGAATCTAAATTCATTAGGTTGCATATAAAATTTCTTTTTAGGATTATCGCCGTCCATAGCAACAAGGCCTGTGTAATCATCATAATTTTTTAATCGTATTTCATTAGAGCTAATCTCATTCCAATATTGGATTAAACCGTATAGAAATTGTGTAAATGACCTTACTTCCCCTATATCTTCGTACGCACGTTGTATGTCGATATCTCTGACTTGTTTAGGGTCTTTACCGATATAAATAAAATCTAATACTGAACGTTCAGATTTATTCTTGTTGTCAGTTGGCTTGTTTAACATTTTAGAACGTAATACCGAAGATGTTGACCCACCACCATCAAGATTGTAAGCAAATTGTATTTCTCCATAGTGCGTGTATAAAGTTTGTATTACTTCGCTCAATGTCATGCCTTTTTGGTACAATCCTTGTGCTTCAACACGACCATCACAAACAAAAATAATTGTATCTTTATTAGGTAACTGTGCTACAACTGTACGTGGGTGAAATTCTTCACTATTAGAACTATAATCACCTTCTGAATATACTTTTTTCCCTTCCATAATCAACGGACCAAAGCCACTCCAAGTGTTGTTGTAACCTTTCGCTTTGATTTCTGCAGCTGTCACAGTTTGTGGAAATGCTGTCATGGTATTGTCATCAGCCATTGCTAAAGTCCAGCGGTCTTTAATAGGTTCATATTCATTTGCTTTAATCGTATCTAATATTTGACCGTTATAGATTTGTTGACCATGTAATCGACCAGTTGACATACTACCTGTACTGCCATTCGCTACAAATGTCGCACCTGTTTGTTTTGCAAAATCTCTGGCTGATATAACATCGGGTTTGCTCGGATTACTTCCAGAAATCCCTTTTTTTATTTTTATTATATCCCCATTTGAGTCTTTTTGTGGAATAGTTACAATTTTGTATGTTGTATCAAATTTACGACCACTTACATATTCTATTTCGTTATAGTATGCACTATCGCTAATTTGCCCTTCGTGCTTTTGTGCCATGTTGTCGGCTTTGTTTGCGACAGAATAAATCTTTGCGAAGTCATTCATTAGTCTATCTTGCGCTAATTTATGAATGGTACCATCGTTGCCGACTCTTATGTCTTTAACTTCTGACGAACTATTTGCACTTGCCCCAAAAATTTGATTGGCAATTCTACTTGTTAAAACGTCAACAGTTTCATCAAGTGGTTTACCCTTATGATCTATCTGTTTAGTAGTATGTGCGTTTGACTTTTGATTTTTATGCGCTTCTATTATTTTTAACATGGTTAATCTATCTTGATTTAATGTTTTAAAGTTGTTGACTAAGTAACCTCTAAATTCTCTGTTCAAACTATTCGGTAAATTTTCAAATAGATTTGTCATCGATTATCACGTCCTCATTTGTACTATCTTCTGTGTCTTGTTCTACATTTTCTAATTCTTCAATACGTGTGTTTTGGTCTTTTAACTCATTTTCCATATTTGTAATACGGGTATCTTGATTATTTAATTCACTTTTTAGTTCAGTAATTTCACTTTGAATATTAGAGAGGACGACTATTAAATCATCGTCGCCATCAAAATCTAACCCAAATAACCCTTTTATATGAGTTGCTGCAAAATACGGTTCACCAGATTCATCAAGTGAATATTTTATTTCAGTTGGCTCATTCATTTATTAAAACACTCCCTATTGAGTCAGATGCTAATCTAGGCATAGTAAAAGACGAACCACCAAATGACCCGCCTCTAACCAAATTATTCACTTTTTTAATATTTCTGTTTATGTTTTGTTGAATCTTAATAATATCTGTAGGAGAATTACTAAAATCAACTTCCACTGGCTCGTTCACAATTGGATGCGATTCGGTGATTTTAACCACTTTTAAATCTAAATTGTAACCCAATGGTTGATGAATAAAACGAATCATATGGTTTTCTTTTATATCGTCATTTTGAATATATCGTTTTTCTTCCATACTACCTAAGTGGTTAGTTGAAACTTCAACTGTTGGTTGATCGTTGAGTCGTGCTTTGATCGTTTCGAGCAATTCGTCTTTATCTAACGTATTATCATCAAACACAGTTGGTGCTTCTGACCAACCAAACGTTTCTACATTAGGCGATTCATATTCAGCGTAAGTGTGATAAACGTCACTGCCTTTTAATACGGCTGTTAAGTTTAATGTTGTTGATTTCTCTGTTCCAACATACATGACTGCTGCTGTTTTATATTCTTTAACTTCCGGGTCTGGACCAACAAATACTGCTTTGAATGTGTGTTTGCCCTTACTTAAATTACGAGCAATAACGATTGATTCAGTACGTGCAGTATGACTATAACAACTATATCTATCAATTTTCACATTATCGATATATACATCTAGTAATCCACCACGTGATAACTTTTTAAGCGACCATGTTAGTGTTTCATTGCCCCATTTACAATCTAACTCTTTTGAGTAACTCGCACCTAAAACTTGTGTGCGCCACGTACCTTCTTTAAAAAATGTGCCACTATATTTTAAATCTGGTGGTTTAACTGGATTGTAATTCTTTGTTTCAGTTTTCGTTTTCTTCTTGCCATAACCTTGTATATAAGTTCGTACATCAGTTGTGGAAGTTGTAGCTTGTACCTCGCTTGAATTGTATTTATAAATAAGTGGTAAATCAGACATTTGATAAAATGATTCATCATCATAAATATAAATTTTCTTGTTATCTGCAAAGTAAGTGTAATTGAACAACTCCGCACCTTCTGTTAGAAACTCCATGCCATTTTTACCACCCAATTCATCAATGGCAATACGTTCGTCAAACTCACCTACAATTTCATATGAGAAACCTAACTTGTTGTTTTTAAAACCAAAATCAAGATATTGTTCAAGCGTCATCGTAGGTTTGTTATCTTCTTCTGTTTCTTCACTGTTTAATTCTTCATTTTCTAAATCTTTCTGAATGTAATGATTTTGGAACTCCATAAATATGTGTTTGGCAGTAACTTCGTTCGTTACAATCGCACCATCATACTTAATAGATGTGGATTTAACCACATATTCTTGCTCTTTCCACATAAGAAGCATTTCATTTAACAATGTGTCGAATATATCGTCATTTGAAGATGTTTTATAAATCGTGAATGTAATTGATCGCTCGTTATTCTTTTCATATTCGTATTTGAATGAACCGAAATCAAAATCGGTGAGTATTTCTGCAAATGTACCTTTTCTATTTTTTAAGATTAAACTTTCCAATTCATTCACCTACCTATATATGAAAGGGAATACCCATTGCGTCTGTACATTACCGATATTCTCTCCGGTTATTTCTATTTTGTTAAAACCTTCGTCTAACGTGAGCCATTGCCAATTAGTATTTATACCCACACGCTGGTTGTTGATGAATGGATGAACACCATTGATGGTTAAAGTTTGATTGCTTTTAATGCCTCGTTTATATTCGAATACATCGCCAGTCGTTTTATTTGCAATCTTAAATCCTTTAGGTGCGTCAATATTAACAACCATTTTAAATCTGTGACGTAACAACGGATTAATTGTATCTGTTGAACCGTTGTAAATTTTAAAATTTGTCTTATTATGTGTGTACTTTATTTCTTCATCAGACAACAACCCACCTTCAAATTGCCAATCACCACTTGATAAACTGAATTCATCTGTATCTTTAAGTGATTCGGAATAGCCTTTGAAAACACTAAACGTTATGGATATTTCACCATTACGACTGTATATATCTTCTATTTCTGTAGCGTTAGGTAAAACTGCGTACTTTTTACCAGGCATATCACTGTGCCATACGTAATAAGGTTCACGTTGGTAAATGATTTGTCGTAACTTGTGTTTGAACAAGTGATAATCATGTATATCAACACCAGAAAACATAAAGCGTAATTCTAATTCAAAAGGGGCGAATGTACTCGCCCCAGTTAACACACCATCAACACCATTTATTTCAGTGGTGTTGCTATTTATTTGCACATCATTTTCTACATAATCTAAATACATAAAATTCTCAAAGTCGGTTAGATTAATTGTTTTATCATTAGTGATTAATTTAACTTCTTTCTTCATTAAGTTAATCCACCTCCCATATTAAACATTGCGTTTACCATATCTTTTCCTTGTTGTTGACTTGTATTCTTAGAAATTTTCTTACCATCTAACGTCATATCTTTACTAGCAGTTTGAGCATTATGACGTTCGTTGTTACGGCTAGATGTTAGCAAGTCTTGCATTGTGTATAACATTTCTTTCAATATACTGTTCTGTTCTTGAATATCTACATTAGCTTGGGATAAACGTTGTAACTCCATTTGCTCACGTGTAGCTGCTTGTTGTTTCTCTCTCAACTGGTCTGCATATTGGCTAATAGCATCATACACAGCAGATTGAGTACGACTGAATATATCGCTAGTGGCAATCTGTTTAAACGCTTGGATAGAAACGTCATTAGGAATAACCGTTTCTCCACCACGCATTTGCATGATTTCGCCACCTTCTTCGAATACTTTAGCAAATCCTCTAGGTGCACTATTTGTTCCTGTTGCAAATCTTCTTGAACCACTTGGTCCCCAACCGCTTTTTCCGTACGGTAAATCGCGTCTCCAATTAGAGTTGTTAAAGAAAGCTAATAGTTGGTCGTAACCAGATTTGATATTACCATGACCTTTAACAGCATAGTTCTTAAATGTACTTGGTACATATTGTAATAAACCTTGTGCCGGTGTTCCTCTTAGGTTATTAATATCACCGATGTTACCTTGTGTGACGCCTGCATTACCGTTTGATTCACGTTGAATTTGTGCAATAATGCCATTTAACTCGCTACTCGAAAGATTAACTTTCATTTGTTTTGCAGCTCTCTTGATGTCTGATTTCCATTTAGATGCTGATTTGTTTTGGCTACCACCACCGTTGTTTTTCTTCAACCAACTTGTAGGGTCAAATGCTACACCGTTTTTTCTCATTTCATAGTGTAAATGGGGTCCTGTACTATCACCGGCACTAGCACCTTGTTTACTAGGGTCACCACCAGAAAGACCTAAATAAGTACCAGGTTTAACTTTTTTACTACCACTAAATGCTAACTTGCTCATATGGCCATAGATTGCTTCTAAAGCACCTGATTTAATCCACATACTATTACCAAATCCACCATTATATCCTGATTTAGCAGTGGCAGTACCAGATAATGTGGAATACAATTTACTACCATAACCATAGTTTATGTCTAAACCATGATGGGCTCTAGGAAACGGATAACCCATTCTTGCAGCTTCTGCCGCAGAATTAGCAAATCCAAAGTTAATACCTTTAGATAAATCGATATATCCACCGTCGCCTGCGCCTTGTTCTTCCATCCATTTTTTGAAAGTATCTGTTGCAGCTTTTTTAAGTTTACCGAACATTCCGGACATCATATCTCTAGGTAAAGATGCTGCTTTAGCAATACCAAATGCATCCATATTAACGCCAAAGCCTTCTAATACTTTATTGAGTAATTTACCTGGCTTTTCAATCCAGTCCATCACATCGCCAACTTTGTCTTTTAACCAATCTTTCCCTTTGGCTGCAGCTTCAAGTGATTTACTAACAACCGCCTTACCACCATCAACTACTTTAGCAGCACCAGCTTTAGTGCTATCCCAAGCATCACCGAATACATTATCACCTTTTTTATTTTTCTTAGGTTTTTTCTTAGCTAAAGTACCTTTTGCAAATCTAGGTAAAGTACCTTTAGAGAAAGTAGGGTTATTCGCACTCAACATTGCGTGTGTTTGCGCACCATTCATTACTGATGATCCTTGTGGTAAAAATGTTGTAGTATCTTTGTTAGGTGTAATTGCCATTTTACCGTTAGGATAACGAATAGTTTCGTGTCTGAATCCGTTAGGACCATTACCTTTACCTTTATCTCCCACAGTTGCGAATGTATCACGTGCAATTTTGCCATTCTTAACTACATTTGTTGTTGTGTTAGTATGTTCAGTACCAGTGTGTAGCTTAATCTTAGGCAGCTTATCCATACCAAGTTTTCCACCAACCCAGTTTACACCATCAATAAGTTTGTTTAATCCTCCTTTAACTTTGTCTATCATTCCAGAGAAGAAACCTTTAATATCACCAGTTACCGACTTGATAACATCACCCATTTTGTTCATAACGCCAACGACTTTATCCTTCATTCCGGTAACTAGATTGACTGTTCCGTTCTTGATGCCCCGCCACTTTTTAGACATGAAAGCACCGACGGAATTCATCGTATTGCGTGTTCCTTTAGATAAAGAAGCCCACTGGCCTTTGACACCAGACCAAGTATTTTTGGCTCTATTCACTGTATTAGATTTAATACTCGACCACTTCGAACTCATAAATTTACCTACAGAGTTCATTGTTGCTCGTGTATTTTTACTTAAATTTGACCACCAATTTTTCACTCCGGACCAAGTGGATTTCGCTTTATTCACAGTACCCGACTTAATTGATTGCCACTTTTTAGACATGAAATTGCCTACAGAATTCATTGTAGCCCTAGTGTTTTTGTTTAGGTTAGACCACCAACCTTTTACACCAGACCACGTGGCTTTTGCTTTATTGACTGTACCGCTTTTTATGGATTGCCATTTTTTAGACATAAAACTACCAATAGAACTCATTGTTGTGCGTGTGTTTTTTCCTAAACTTGACCACCAAGCCTTTACGCCAGACCATAATAATTTTGCTTTTCCTACTGTGTTATCTTTAATAGATGTCCATTTTTTAGACATCCAAGTACCTAACGCTGAGAAAATAACTCTACTTACTTTAGCTAAATTTGAAAACGTTCCTTTTATTTTTGTTCCCATAATCACAGCTAATCTTACAATTTGGCCGACAAATGAAGCTTGGAAAATACCTTTAATAACTCTTATAAATCCACTAAATATTTGTTGTACACCAGACCACATTTTTCTGAAATTACCTGTAAACAATCCAGAAAAAACTTTAGCTATACCTAACACAATATTTAAAGATCCTTTAACTATATTACGAACGCCATTAAACGTATTTGAAAATATACCTTTAATCAAAGGTATATTGTTTCTTATTATAGAAGTTATAGAAACAACTACCGACATAATTTTTGTCTGTACGGATTGCCACACGGACATTACTATATTTCTAAAAGTAGCGTTCGTTTTCCACAAGTGGGTTATTCCAGCTACTAACAATCCGATGGCAGTAATAACAATTCCAATTGGTCCAGTCATAAACCTAATCGCTAAACCTAGCCCTCGTGTAGCTAATGCTGCCACTTTAGTTGTGGCAGTCCAAACGCCCATTGCTACAGCTGCTATTTTTGTTTTAATAGCATTTAATGTTTGAGAAGTGGTTAAAGCTGCTATAGCATATCTATAACCATTAGCAATGCCTTTAGCAGTTGCCACTACACCATTCCAAATTCCTTGAGCTACAGCTGCCGCCTTAGCTTTAAATGCTTGTGCCATTTGTGCAGCACTCATACCGTTTGTTGCATACATATAAGCTAATGCTACTGATTGAGCGCCACTCACAACACCACGCCATATTGCTACAGCTGCAGATGCAATTTTCGTTTTTGCAGCTGCTAACGCGCCAGCATTACCAAATAACGTTGTCGCACCAGTTGCACCTAATAATGCACCTCTTAATAACAGTATAGGTTTAGCTGCTAATAAAGCCACACCACCAACTGCTGTTAGTACACCAAGTATTTTTCCTAAAATAGGATGTGCATTAGTCATTGTGTTAGTCCATTTAAAGAAAGCGCTACTCATAGTCAATACCGCTGCGCCAACTGGAGCCATACCTTTAACTAATCCCCATAATGTACCTGTGATATTCTTAATCAACGACCACACTTTAGGGCCATTCGCTTCTAGATATTCAACGAATTTTTGGAATCCATCAGATTTTTTCAATCCTTCTGACCATTCTGCAAATCCTTTTGTCACATCTTGTATACCTAATAACACATTATGAGAATGACCACTAAACGCTTGGAACAAACTAATGATTCCTTTAAATATATTTCCAAATATACTACCCACAATAGGTAAGTTTGTTTTTGTATACTCTACGAAACCATTGATTGCTTTAGATCCTTGTACTGAATTTGCCCAATCGTTAAAACTTTGTGCCATATCAGCAAAGCCTTTTGCCGCCCAACCATATAAAGGACTTAATTTATTAAACATCGCTGCAGAACCATTTACAAAACTTTGTGTAGCGTTAAGTAAGTGTTGGAATATCTTAGGACCTTGTGTGTTTAAAATATCAAATGAACGTTTAGCAACTGATGAAGTCTTTGCCCAATTGAGCATCTTACCACTTGCAGTTTCTATTTGAGTTGCAGTCTTAGTAAGGAATGGATTGAGTGTGGTTAAAGCATACTTAGCAGTATTAATGCCATTTGTCATAGTGTTAAATATTGCTGCTTGATTTTGTGCAATTAATCCTTCCCATGAAGTTTTAAGTCCATCTAATGCACCTTTATAGGCTGTAACTTCTTTCGTTACTTTTAATTGTCCATCTTCTAACATTTTAAGTGCATAAGTTGCTTGACCAGCAAATGCTTTAACAGCTATGCCAGCTATACCAAATGCACCACCCATTCCAATTGCACCACCAGCCGCAGCAGTTAACATGCCACCTAATCCAGCACCTAAGCTAACTACCGAACCTAAAATAGGTACGAGAGCAGAGAAGTGAGTTGTCATAACGCCGCCAACTACACCTTGCGTAAGCTCTCCTAAACTACGTAAAGTTGTAGCGATACGGTCCATTTGTTCACGAGCTCCAACCCATGCGTTAGTTGCTCTTCCCATTAATCTTTGTTGGCGTTGGTAAGCTTTTAACTCATCTGTTGTTTCATCAATTCTACCTTGCAATATTTGAAACGCTATAGCTTCTTTGATTAGATCGTTGCGTAATCCTTTAGCCTCTCGACTATTACCTTGTTGAGCACGTTCTAATTCTCTTAAATTACCTTTAAGTAAATCAGTATGTGCTTTTTGTTTTTGCATAGTATGACTTAATTCAGCCAGTCTGTTTTTATAACCACTAACACTTTTTTCTGACTGCTTAAAACGCATTTCAGTCAACTTTGCCTCGTTACGCAATTGACCTAAACTATTTTTAACTTGGTCAGTTGTACGACCTAGTAATTTTTGTTGCGTTTGTGTTTGCTTTAGTTCATTTTCATAATTGTTGAGTTGATTCTCTGCTTGTTGTACTGCTCGACTAGCGTTTTGTAACTTTAACTTCTGTTCATCAGTTACATTATTGCTTTCTTTCATTTGTCGTTGCATGTCGTTTAAAGTCTTGTTACGTTGTTTTAATAAACCTTCTTGTAATTTAACAGCACGACCTAAATCAGTCTCTTGCTTGGCTAACGCTTCTGCACTAACTTCATTCTGTTTGAATTCCTTACGTTGATTACGTAAAGATTTATTTATTGCTTTTAAGTTACGTTCAATAGTGGTTTTGGATGCTTTCAGTGGGTCAACATCCATCGACACCTCTGCACTTAAATTAAAATCTGCCATTCTCTCACCACCTTTTTATAGCATCGCCATCATTTGTTCTGGGCTTAATGCACCAGACTTAGCAACTTTAGATGCTTTTTTCTTACGTTTCTTAGTAGCAAAAATCTTATTGAAGTCCTCCATTACTATTTGGTCAACTTCATGAGGTTTATATTGTGCATCCTCGATAAAGTGTCGGTAAACTTCATAAATATCTTCTACGACTTCGCGGGCTGTTTTGCCTTCGTTGTACTCGCTTTTTTCGTCTGCTTTCCCGTATCGTTACTAGCGAAGATTTTGCTATAAGTTTCAGGTAGTGAGTTTTCAACTTCTAATCCATCAAACACTTGATCTACAGTGAATTTTTCATCGAAAACTTTCACAAGTAAGCTAGCGAATGAGTCATACACTTCGAATGATTCTAATGATGATTCTTTTTCTGCTCTCTCACGTAATTCGTCTGCTTCTGATTCGAATGCTTTATATTCTTCTGTTGCTTCAATATCTTCGATTTTTTGGAATAATTCTTCACGTTCTTCGTCCGTTTCAACTTCTGCTAATTTACTCTCTAATTTCTCTTGTTCGTTTAAAACTTTACGGTGTTTACGATATAAAAATTGCATTTCATTCATGAAACTGAATCCACCTTGCAATTTTTCTTCAAATTCTGCTTGTGCTTTCATTGCACCTAAATTTAATTTGTCTTTCACAAATTGCTTGTTCTTACCATCAATTTTTAAAGTTACTTTAGCCATATTTATATAGACTCCTTATAAGTTATTTTTGTATACAAAAATAGACGACCCGTTAAGGTCGCCTTAATTTAATTTATGCTGCTGGTTCTTCAGTAGGTTCAGTTGGTGTAGTCGTCACTTCACCATGAATCGCTTTGTAGAAATCTTCTTCATTGAAATCTGGGTCTGCACTGTGGATACGAGCGAATACAAGTTTATCTTCTTCACGTTGCATGAATGAGCCTTCCATTTCAATTTGGTCTTGTTGTTCTGGTGAATCTTCCATTGTAGATGCGCTTGTTCCTGGAATATTGAAGTTACCACGAGTTAAACCGTAATAGATGAACGAACCATCATTACAACGATATTTCCAAGTTGCAGACACATATGGAGGAACCATGTCAGATGTGTACATTTCAATTCCTTTGTCATTTTTAACGCCTAAAATTTCGCTACGTTCTTCTTTTGTTAATTCCATTAAGTTAGCTGTTAATGTAGCGCCAGTGATACCACTGAATAAAGATAATTTTTTAACACCATCAGCGTATACTGGTTCGTTACCTTGTTCTAACTCTAATTCAATTTCTTGTAATCCAGGAACATCTTTTAATTCACCTGCTTCGAAACCATTACCGTCTTGTTTACGAATTTTAAAACCTTCACATGTAATTGCTACTTTTTTATCTGCCATAGTTTATTACTCCTTTTTAGTTAAAATGATGTTGAAACTCAACATTTGGTTATAAAGTTTGAAATCTTCATCCTTGCTAAGTTCTCTTTCAAAACAAATACCGTTGATACTTTCGATAATTTCAACCACACGCTCATTTATTGAATGAACATCGTTGATTGATTTACCAAAGGTTTCAACGGCAAATAAATAACGATAATGACCACTGCCACCATCGTTTTCTAATGCATTGCCATTCATGATTTCTGTTAAGCGCATGAATGGTGCTTCTTCTGTTTTTTGATAAGTTTCGGGTATTTCAAATGTATATATTAAAGGCTGTTTAGAGCTTGTTTTGCGGACTTCATTCATCATTGACACCAACTGTTCATCTTTACGTAATACGTCCCACATACGCACGATAGGATGCCTAGTCAACGTCGAATACCTTTTCCATAGCCTGACGATAAATTGCTAGTATTGGACCCTTAGCTTGTTCGTGAGATTTACGTAAAAAATGTTGTGGTGGTTGACCGACAGTACCTCTTACTTTGGTACCAACATCTGGGAAGTGGATATACCAACCAGACTCTTGTCGAGATTTACCCATTTGATAACCAACTTCTTTTTTAGGATAAGTTTCATCCCTTTGGAAGTTAGATATCTTAGTTACATCTCTCGCATGATCTGAGTGTGTTTGTTTATGAGATACTGGTGTATTTATTTTCAAAATACCTTCATAAGTTTTAGATGCGTTTGTAACTGCTTTTTTAGCTTGTTTCTCGCTTTGCCATATCAACTTATTGAGTTTGTCTGAAATGTCTTTATCTGAATCTCTACGCTTTGTCATTCAACCACCTCACATTTCAATTGTTGGCGTTCCATGTCTTGGAAGTCCGTTTCAATAGTTTTAATTTCATATTGCTTGCCTTTAAAGTCCACAAGTAATCCCGAATGTATATCTGCTTGTTGTCGATAACGAATGATGAATACTATCGTTTCACGTCTTGTGTCTAAGTCCTCGTTTCTAAATTCTTTAATAGTAGTTTTTGACACTTCACAAAACGGAGTAGCGATAGTAGTAGGCATTTCTTCGTACCCACCTTCATCATTAATCGTGTTCTCGACTTTATATATCTTTATTCTGTGTTTGAGTTTGCCGATTTCCATTTTGCATACTCACCCCTTAACGCTTGAATGTGAGCGAGGGATGAGCGTGCAATCTCAACTCTTTCAAACTGTGTAGTTGTAGAACGATTTTCGTAATTATGTCCAATTGTATTAAGTACAGCCAAATTAAAAAGGGCTTTTATTTCTTCGTTAGAATTGTAAAAGTCCTCATTGGATGTGACAGCCCCTTTGATTTCTCTCTTAGCTGCCGGTAATAACATGTATTCAATTTCTTCATCGTCATAATCTACGTCAATACGTACTCTATTCTTAATATTTTCTAACGTAAGTTCATACACATGTATCACCTACTTCTTATCTGTACGTTCTAAAAAAGGACCATCAAAACCGTTATCCGATAAAGTTTTTTCAACTTCGTCAGCACGTTTGACAGTCATTTCTACCTCGTCATTTTTCTTTAGTTTTTTGTCTAACTGTTTATCACGATAAGGTTGTAATACTTTGAATTTAGCCATTTATTACCCTCCTATTATGCTTGTGGCTCTGAACCTGTGCCTAAGTCACCTGCAGTTCCAGTGTAAGTTAAGAAACGACCTGCTTCTTCTACACCTTTTTTAACGTCAAAACGCATATAAGCTGCTAAGATTTGACCATATATTTCATTTTCTACCCATTTAACAGACGCTTGTTTACGGTCTGCAAAGAATACTGCGTATTTTAAGTCGCCAATAAATGCTTTTTTATCACCTTTGTTACCAAATAATTCATCTTTGATGATAAATACTGGGCGACCAAATAATACTGTGCCTGTTGGGCTAGTAATATCTTGTTTTAATAGGTATTGTCCGTTTTTATCTTTCAAAGTATCTAATGCTTGATAGAACGATTGAGATACAACTAATGAAAGGTTGTAAGCTGGGTCGATTTCTACGTTGATGATTTGTTTAATATCATCTAAGTCAGCTGTGTTAACCGCTTCGAATGATTTCATTACATCTGCAATGTATTTGTTAGTTGTGTTAACCGCTTGGCGTGCATTATTTTGTGCAACAATGTTTGCTAAATTAGCTTCTGAATCGTCTAATGATTCTTGAGACACTGGAATTTGCCCACGATAAGTCTTAACTTTGTAGTCAATGTCAGTGAATTTTGGTTTAGCAAGCTCTGGGTTTTTCTCTAATTCTTCCACACTAACCATTGTTTCTTGTGCTGGGTTTAAAATTGGGTGTGATCCAGCAGCAGTTGTTACTGGTTGTACGTTAACGAATTTTTTCAAGTCAACGAATGTTTCGGGTAACTCTTCTGGTTGGTATTTAATATCTTCCGGAATGATTGGTTGTGCATCTACCGATTTAACATTGTCACGTTTAGCACCTTTTGATTTTAGGTACTCAACGAAACCTTTTGCTTCATCTGATAGTTGATTCTCTTTGTTTTCTAAAATTTGTCTCGCCATAGAACGTTTGCCCCCTAGTTTCTTTTTCTTTTCTTCTTCTAAT
>ERZ1673736.1280-NODE-1280-length-34310-cov-4.587768_pt1 | contig 34310 bp, 31 predicted proteins | sample MGYA00580212_ERZ1673736 | MGnify/ENA primary metagenome ERZ1673736 (study PRJEB41218, sample SAMN15661752) | gut metagenome | host: Homo sapiens | place: Canada: London | collected 2015-08-20/2019-03-30 | study: EMG produced TPA metagenomics assembly of...
AACTGCCCCTTTGCATTTACATTCCTCGCAATTCATGTCTCCACAAATTGAAATGATTATACTACATTTTGGTATAATTTACAACTGCAAATCTATATTTTCCATGCACAGACTTTCTTATTCATACTTCCAGTAAATTGTAATTTTACAAAGCTCCGGATTGTCCTGATAATAATACTCCGCCTGCATAAGTCCGTACATCCTGCAAAGGTTCTGTGCCGCCCGCCCCACCAGGTCGTTAAGCACCCCGTCTTTCGCCTGCTCATATACCTCTTCAGATGCAAATTTTAAAGTCACCGGGTTTCCCTTACTTCCAATCACTTCATTCATGGCGTTCAGGATAGTTTCTTCATCATAAGAATCATAATACATGCCATTTACCACGTAATAATTCCACTTTATATTCGTGCAAGCAGGGACTTCTATCCCATCATCCAGAGTATGAGTTTTAAATATCTCACTGTCTCCACAGCACATATAATCATAATTAATATTCTCCCACTCCGGTACATCCGTTCCTTCCGCCTGCCTGTATACCGGATCACCCCATGTGGTATCTACATAGTAATATTCTCCCTCGCACCGAACCAGGTTCCAGGCATGTGACCCGCTGCCTTCCACCGTACCAGTCACGTAAGTACAGAACACTCCCAACTGTTCCAGAAGGTACTGGGTTGCCCTGGCATACCCGGCGCAGACTGAGCGTCCGCCTACAAACACGCTGTATATATTCTGGTTCTCTGCTGCTGTCTCATCATACTCTACTGTATCCACAATATACTCATATACATATAATATCTTCTCGTAATCAGAAGCTGCATAAGAAATCCCTTCCAGACATTCATTCACCTTCGCTTCAATCTGCGCTCTTCGCTGCTGCCGCTCCTGGGGCGTCCCCGCATAAACCGGTGTAAGAATTGTATATCCTTCATTCCGATAAGCCGATGCACTTCCGCTCCCATCACACCAGAACAGTTCCGGAAAGTCCTTTATAATATATAGAAACAATTGGTTGACCCGGTCCGCATCACTGCTGTGTACATATATTTCCTCCGCTTCATCCTTCACTCCCTGAAGAATCTCCTTATAACAGCTTTTTTCATTTTCAGAAAGCTGCTGATAATAAAATTTATCCTCAAGGCTTCCCTCATGGACAGTCACCTTCTGAAATGGCACTGTCTCCTGTTCCTCCTTCACCTCTGACTGCTCTGTTATTTCCTGTGTCCACGGAAGCTTTTGTATCCACGCTTCCATCTGCCCCCAGGGAATTCTGCTAATCCAGGACATTCCCTGTATCCCGATAAGCAGTACACAGCCAATTGCCAATATAATACTCAAAAAAGCGGTCACACAGCCCCGCTGCTTTCTGCCGTTCTGCCGTCTTCCCACATCTGTCTCCTTTTCCAATTTAATAATACCGCTGCTTTCATTATATGTAATATATCCCATTTTCACAATATAAATTTCACAGCATACAATAATTGTAATAGAAATCTACGAGGTCACTATATGAATGCAACCAATCCTTCTCTCCGGGATACTCCGGACAAAGGGCGCCTGCAGATTAATATTGTTTCGGAGATAACCGCTTTCCCTGTTGCAGACGCAACCATCAACATTTCTTACACCGGCGTTCCGGAAAGCCAGTTGGAACAGCTCACCACTGACAGCTCCGGTCAGACAGAAACCATCGAATTGGACGCCCCTCCTTTAGAGTACAGTCTAAATCCCGAAAATGAAATACAGCCTTACGCCGAGTATACGCTTCAGATCTCTGCTCCCGGCTTTGAACCTGTCACAATCGCCGGAACGGAAATCCTCTCAGACGTTACCGCCTTACAAAATGTACAGCTCCGCCCTTCGGATGAAACCGGCATGGATGAGGAAACCTTTGTAATCCCTGCGCATACTCTATATGGAAATTACCCGGAAAAAATCCCGGAAGATGAGATTAAGCCGACACGGGAAACAGGTGAAATCGTTCTAAGCCGCGTAGTTGTCCCGGAATACATCGTAGTACATGACGGCAGCCCCCGTGACAGCACGGCGCAGAATTACTACGTCAAATATAAGGATTATATCAAAAATGTGGCGTCCAGTGAGATTTACGCCACCTGGCCAGCCGACACGATCCGGGCAAATGTCCTTGCCATCATGTCCTTTACCTTAAACCGGGTATATACGGAATGGTACAGGAACCAGGGCTATGATTTCACCATCACTTCCTCTACTGCCTTTGACCATAAATGGATACCGGAACGGAATTTCTATGACACCATTTCTGTCATCGTAGACGAACTGTTCGCTTCCTACCTGTCACGTCCGAATGTCCGTCAGCCTATCCTCACCCAGTATTGCGACGGCAGACGAGTGCAATGCCCGAACTGGATGACCCAGTGGGGATCCATGTCCCTGGGAGAACAAGGCTATACGCCCATCGAAATCCTGCGCTACTATTATGGCGATGATATGTACATCAACACCGCCGAGGCAATCTCCGGCATTCCTTCTTCCTGGCCGGGATATAACCTGGAGCGGGGTTCCACCGGGCAAAAGGTGCTTCAGATGCAGGAGCAGCTAAATGTTATTGCCGGAGCATACCCTGCCATTCCGAAAATCACCGCTGATGGAATCTATGGTCCTGCAACAGAAGCATCTGTAAGAAAATTTCAATCTGTTTTCGGGCTTCCGCAAACCGGAATCACAGACTATAAAACCTGGTATAAAATATCTGAAATATATGTAGGAGTCTCAAGAATCGCAGAACTGGTATAACCAGGCATTTGTCCTAATAAAGGAAGAATGGGAAAAGGTTTCTTAGCCTTTTCCCATCCGAAGAATTGCCAGCGAAAGCATAATATTCAACCTATTCTCATTCGCGGTAATATCACATTTTAAAATCTCTCTGACTGCATTCATTTTGTACTTCAAAGTATTTTTATGAAAAAAAAGGTGTTCCGCAGTCCTCGTCAAATTACACTCACATTGAAAAAAAGCATCCAGAAGTTTCAGATAATCTGTTCCATTCTTCCTATCATACTCGATAAGCTTCCCCAGCGTTTTTTCAACAAATGCCTGATATATCTGTTCGTCTTTTCTGTCTGCAAGTATTTGGTAGACGCCGATTTCTTCATAGCATAAAATCCTGCCTGCCGTCACAGTTCCTATAAGACCGTAATCTGCATAGATTTCCTTATAAAGCCTATTTAACTCCACCGCCATTTTTATCTCCTGCCCTTCTGTCACTCTTTTTGCATTCTACCACATCTTCTGCTTTCCCACTTTATCCCGAGGGGACAATTTTTCACTTTTTTTCTGTCAAGGATGAACATAGAAAACCTCTTCACCCTGTGTTACAGTATTATCGGAAACAAAATTAAGAGTTCTTACAACCCCGATTTAATGTTTCCGATTGCAAAACTCTAGATTGCAAAAGAACCAGGGCTTGATACACCCTGGTTCTTTTGTTATATCTGAACTTAAAACTCTAAATCACTTTAAAACCTTGCGCCCGGTTCAGTACTGCATCTCTTATGAATGTAAACACTGAAACATTGAAATATAAATACCCCGATATCAGTATCGGCAATTTTCTATCCGGATGTCTACTTTTATTCTCAGTTTCTATATCAGCCTATGCCAGTATTGGTTTCAGAGCTTCTGCCAGTTTATCCTTCTGAGCCTGTGCCTCTGCCAGGTCTTTTCCCAATGTCGTAAAGTATGTCTTAATCTTTGGCTCTGTACCGGACGGACGAACGATAACCGCTGCTCCGCCTTCCAGATCATAAATCAGGACATTCGCCGCCGGAAGTCCTGTCTCTTCCGGTTTCTTAAAGTCTGTAACTTTCACTACCGTATAACCGCCAATCTCTGTCGGCGGATTCTTACGCAACTCTTCCATAATTCCTGCCATCTTATCCATACCGGACAGACCCGGGAACTCAAAGCTGTCAACCTTATTCAGGTAACGTCCGTACTGTGCATAAATCTCTTCCAGGCGCTGCTTAATGGAAGAACCGATACTGCGGTAGTATGCTGCCATCTCACAAATTAACATAGAACCGATAATCGCATCTTTATCACGTACATATGGTCCTGCCAGGTAGCCATAGCTTTCCTCAAATCCAAAGATAAAGCGGTCTACTTCTCCCGCCGCCTCCAGAGTGGCAATCTGGTCTCCAATCCACTTGAAGCCGGTCAGAACACTTCTGAGTTCTACACCATAATGTGCAGCTACCGCATCTGCAAGCGGCGTGGATACGATAGATTTTACTGCAACCGGATTCTCCGGCATCGTGCCATTCTCAATCCGGCCCGCACAGATATAATCTAACAGAAGGACTCCAACCTCATTGCCGGATACCAGCTCATAGGAGCCATCCGGGCACTTAATTGCAATACCTACACGGTCAGCATCCGGATCGGTAGCCAACATCAGATCCGCTCCTGACTTCTCTGCCAGTTCAAGACCTAATTTCAATGCCTCGAAAATCTCCGGGTTCGGATATGGGCATGTAGGGAAGTTGCCGTCCGGATACTGCTGCTCCGGAACAATCGTAATATCATCAATACCAATGTCATTCAGAACACGGGTAACCGGAACCAGGCCGCTGCCGTTAAGCGGAGAATATACTAACTTCAGCCCCGCCGTCTTGCAAAGTCCCGGGCGGACGCTGCGCGCTTCAATCGCAGCGTAAAGAGCTTCTTTACAATCATCTCCCACATAGGCGATCAGACCTGCTTCCATTCCCTCTTCAAAGCTCATCATCTTAGCACCTTCAAGGATATCTGTCTTCTGAATCTCTGCATACACAATATCTGCTGCCTCATCCGTCATCTGGCAGCCGTCCGGGCCATATGCCTTATATCCGTTGTATTTTGCCGGGTTATGAGACGCCGTAACCATAATGCCGGCATTTGCCTCATAATAACGGGTTGCAAAACTCAACGCCGGAACCGGCATAAGAGCGTCGTAAATGCGGACTTTAATCCCATTTGCCGCAAGAACACACGCTGCTGTCTTAGCAAACACATCACTCTTAATACGGCTGTCATAACTGATTGCAACCAGTTGATTGCCTCCCTGTGTTTTCACCCAGTTTGCCAGTCCCTGCGTTGCCTGGCGTACAACATAAATATTCATACGGTTGGAACCGGCGCCCAGCACACCTCTGAGGCCTGCAGTACCAAACTTCAGAGAAACCGCGAACCGTTCCTTAATCTCTTCTTCCTTACCGGCGATTTCCTTCAGTTCTGCTGTCAGGTCAGCATCCTCCAGGTCAGCATCAGCCCAGCGTTTGTAGTCGTCCATGTACATCGTTACTCACCTATCCTTTAATCATTATAGAAGGTATTTCCATAAATATATACCTATGTTTAATTTTAAATAATTTAGAGACAGGTGTCAATCTATTCTTGTTAATATTCCACACTTTATAACAATTCCTTCCGTAAAATCCTGTCAATTTATTACAATTACAGAAACAGAACTTCTAATGCATTCTCTACCGCCTTTTTATAACTCATTTTTTTAACACCGACCGTCGCCACAATAGCCACACTTCCTATTTTCGTCCCATTGATAGAATAGACAACTTCTCCCACCTTATCTCCTTCTTTAACTGGAGCAGCCACATCACCCTGCGTAATGATCTTTTTTTCTATCTTACTTAAATCCGCCCCTTCCACATCAATATACTGAAATGGTTCCGCCTGTTTTACCGGAACTTCCTTTTCTTCACCTGATGCAACCGGGACCGGGTCAAGCCGTCCGCTTCCATCATCTATGTATTTCATACATTTGCCAAACCCATAATCCAAAAGAGTTCTGGCATCCTGAAACCGCATCTTAGAATCCGGCGCAGCCATGATAACCGCAATCAAATCTATATCGTTTTTCCTGGCAGTAGCAGAGACACAGAATTTCGCCTCTCCGGTAGACCCTGTTTTCAATCCGGTCGTATACTCATACTGCCGTACCAACTTATTGGTATTCGCAAGTCCGAATTCACTGGAACCTTTATTTGTCGTATGTGTAATATTTTCCATCCAAATCATAGAATAGTTTTCAATCTGCGGATATTTGGTAACCATTTCCTGCGACATAAGCGCAATGTCCCTTGCTGTCGTCAGATGTCCTTCCGTGTCCAGCCCACAGCAGTTTACAAAATGCGTATGCTCCATTCCAAGTCCGGCCGCACGTTCGTTCATATGATTTACAAATTCTTCCTCGCTGCCCCACACATACTCTGCCATCGCCACACAGGCGTCGTTAGCGCTGGCAACCGCAATACACTTTATCATTGTTTCTACCGTCTGCGTCTCTCCGGCTTCCAGAAACACCTGAGAACCACCCATGGATGCCGCATGTTCGGAGGTTGTCACCTCATCCTCCAGTCCGATTTTTCCTTCTTCAAGTGCATCAAAGATCAGTAAAAGCGTCATGATCTTGGTAACACTTGCCGGCGGACGCTGAGTGTCGGCATCTTTCTCGTAAATGACAGTTCCGGTAGAAGCCTCCATTAAAATAGCAGACGGTGCGGATATCTCTACCCCTCCCGTCTGCTTCTCTTCTGTACTTTCTTCCACGTTCCCTTCTATCGTTTCTTGCTCTGTTGTCTCTTCTTCATATGCGATTCCATAATTATCTGCTGCCATTACAGGTTGCGCACACAGCATTACACAAAGTATCAGTGCCAGAAAACGTCTCATCGGCAACTCTCCATACCGTATCGATTACTACTAGTGTAATATGATGTTTAAGAAAATATGACTGGCATATCCATTTTCGTTGTGATAAGATAAAAAACAGTATATTCGTGAAAGAGGTTTTACATATGAATAAAAAAGAAATATTAGAAATCCGTAAGCAATTCAGCCCACAGAACTGTGCCATCACCCGCATCTGCGGATGTTACGTTGATGGCGACAAGGAAAAAAAGCTGGAATTTAAAGAAGCATTCCTGTCTCTTCCTGAGGAAGAAGAATTTAAATACTTCGACATTTTCAAAAAAACCCTGTCCGGCACCGTAGGGAAGAATCTCCTCAACATGGGATTTCCGTTAGATCAGGAATTCAAAGGAGGCACACAAGATTTCCTATTACAGCTTAAAAACAGCAAGCTGACCGACGATATCCTTCTGTCGGAATTCTACGATAAAGTAGTAGAGAGCTATGATTTTGGAGAACATTATCTGATTCTCCTCATTCATGCCGCCTACGATGTCCCCGGGCGTGCATCCGACGGGATGGAGATGTTTGATGCATCTGACACTGTGTACGACTTTATCTTGTGCAGTATCTGTCCTGTAAGTCTCTCAAAGGCGGGCCTTTGCTATAATGCAGAGAAAAATGCAATCGAAGACCGCATCCGCGACTGGATCGTAGGAGAACCTGCCACAGGCTTTTTATTCCCCGCTTTCAATGACAGGAGCAGCGACCTTCACAACCTGCTCTACTATTCTAAAAAGCCTGAGGAACTTCAGGATTATTTTGTAGAACAAGTCTTAGGCTGCAATGAAGTCATGTCCGCAGGTACACAGAAGGATTCCTTCCATACAATCCTCAGTGATACCCTGGGAGAAAGCTGTAATTATGAAATAGTGAAATCTATCCATGAAAACCTGAATGAGATGATAGAAGAAAATAAAGAAAGTCTGGATTCTTTCGCCCTGGATAAAAAAGATATGCGCCGTCTCCTATCCGTAAGCGGCGTGGCGGAAGAAAATCTGGAGTCCTTTGATAAAGATTATGATGAAGCTGTTGGAGAAAAGAGCACGCTCCTTGTCTCCAACATCGCAAGCACACGAAAATTCAACATCAAAACTCCGGAGATTGTAATCAATGTAAATCCGGAACGGGCAGACCTGGTAGAAATCAGAGAAATCGACGGTAGAAAATGCCTTGTCATTCCTGTTGACAGCGAAGTGGAGGTCAACGGAATAAACGTGAAATCCTAATACCCGATGGCCTCTTCCCGGGTCATCCAGAAATGGATTCCCGTAGTGGAATCCATCCACCGGTCTTCATTGAAATCCTTCACTTCTACCCACTGCCCTTTCCGGTACACAAAGTTTTCATCTACCAGAGACCAAGCTTCATCAAATTCCTCTGTAGAATCAAAACTCTTAATGGTAAGCACCTTTGCTTTATTACATCTGCAGGAAGGCAGGGTCGCCGATGTACGCTTGGCATCTGCCGGAATCAGAAGCTGTACCAGCCGGTCGTTGACACATTTCTTGTAGCCAAGGATCGGTCCGGTCTCCGGGCAGTGCATCCGAAACCACTGCGTATTCTCATCTGACACAATATCGTCCAATACCGCATGCTCCAGTACTGCCGCAAAAAGATTGGCACCTTTGATATTGCAGCCAGTCATATCACACCCCCTCATACACGCCCCATACAGATTCGCATTTTCAAAAATCACTTTTCTGAGAGAGCACCCATCCAAACCAGCATTCATAATACTGGATCCTGTAAGGTCCGCTCCGTCAAAAACCACATTTTGAAACATACATAAATCAAATTTAATATAAGAAAGATCCTTTCTCGACAGATCCATATCGTCAAACTCCAGATCGGATAGATCCAACACCTCTCCACGGACACGCCCTTTCAATCTTTCTTCCAGTTCTTCTTTGCTTAATTTATACAAATAACTCACCCCAATCCGCTTTATAAATCAACAATTCTTGGTCTGTGATGTGTGTAGGGAAGGAACTTTTTAAGGAGATCCCGGGTTTTAAACTTCAGGTGGGTAGTATTGATTCCTGTATTACATACAAACCATTCCTGCTCTGCCACTTCCTTATCAATAATTAATTGAACATAATCATCCTTGTCATTCAAAAGCCCTACCACACTGGCAGAACCCGGTTTCGTCCCCAGATGCTCCCACATATGTTCCGGTGAGGCAAAAGACATATGGGAGACTCCCAGCTTTTTACTGAAAGAAGCGGTATCAAACGCCTTTTCCTCCGGCATTACAAGCAGAAAGAAGCTGGTCTTCTTCTGATTACACAAAAATACATCCTTTCTCACAGGTGCACCCAATACTTTTCCGATATCCGAGCACTCCTCCATAGAAGATGCCGGTTCATTATCCACCCGCCAGAATGGTATGCCCAGCTTCGTAAACACTTTATATACTTCCTGTTCCAGCGGAACACGTTCTTTTACATCGTCCGGAACAGTCGTTACAATATCACTTATATACATAGGTATTCCCTCCGACTTCATTTTGTTTTATAATGGTTATTATAATTCAATCCTATAAAAAAGAAAAGAGGTACACACGAATGAAATATATTTTGGCATCCGCCTCCCCAAGAAGAAAAGAATTACTGTCCCTTGCCGGATTTGACTTTGAAGTTATCCCTTCCGGCATAGAAGAAAAAATCACAAAAACCATACCCTCCGAAGTTGTCATAGAGCTTGCACTGCAAAAAGCGGAAGATGTCTATCTCTGCCACACAGAAAATAATTGTACCATCATCGGAGCCGATACAGTAGTTGCATACCGGGACGAAATCCTTGGCAAGCCCAAAGATGAAAACGACGCTTTCGACATGCTATCCATGCTGTCCGACCGCACGCACCAGGTATATACCGGAGTTGCCCTGATTACCACCGAAAAAGGCATAAAGCACACCCGTACCTTTGCGGTTCGTACTGACGTAACCTTTTATCCTCTCTCACGGCAGGAGATTGAGGCATATATCGAAACAAAAGACCCTATGGACAAGGCTGGAGCCTATGGCATCCAGGGACCTTTTGCCGTCCATGTAAAGGAAATCCACGGTGATTATAATAACGTAGTAGGGCTGCCAATCTCCCGCCTGTATCAGGAAATGAAAAAGACGCTCACACCGAAATGTAAACGTCTTGTATTTGAATAATATTCTATGCTGCCTGTGCTTTTTTTACGGCTTCTTCGATAGCTGCCTTCATAATCTCTACTACCTGATCCACGTCTTCCTTGGTAGCGGTAAGAGGCGGAATCATTCTATTGATATTGTCACCAATTGCTGTAATTAAAGCATGGCGCTTAAATGTATTCCATTTTACATCCATAGCAATTGGGATGTCATATTCACATCCTACCAGCAGACCGCGTCCTCTTGCTTCTACCACATGCGGAAGCTTTGCCAGCTTCTCTACAAAATAGGCTCCCACTTCTTTTGCATTTTCACTCAAGTGGTTATCTAAAATCTCAGACACAGAAGCAAGTGCTGCTGCACATGCAACCGGATGTCCGCCGTAAGTAGATCCATGTGTTCCGGCACCAAGAGCTGCCGCCACTTCTTTCCTTGCACAGCATGCTCCAATCGGCATTCCGCCTCCCATAGCCTTCGCCATAGAAACAGCGTCCGGTTTTACACCATATCCCATATATGCCATCGGAGCGCCTGTACGTCCCCATCCGGTCTGAACTTCATCAAGAAGCAAAAGCATATCATTGTCATCACAAAGCTTCCTGAGTCCTTCCATAAATTCCTGTGTTGCCGGATGAACTCCGCCTTCGCCCTGTACGGGCTCTATCATAATTGCGATTGTATTCTTTGTAACCTTGGATACAAAATCTTCCAAGTTGTTATATTCTGCATAAACAAATCCGGGAACCATCGGTCCAAAACCTTTGTGGATTGCAGAATCCGGCTGTCCTGTTGCAGACATAGAACCAAATGTTCTTCCATGGAACCCTTCTTTTGCGGTAATAATTTCATATCTGTCCGGTCCATAGTTGTCGATGCCGTACTTTCTTGCCATCTTAATCATACACTCGTTCGCTTCTGTTCCTGAATTCTGATAAAAGATCTTATCCATTCCAATGGTATCACAAATTTTCTTAGAAAGCAGCGCCTGAGGTACCGTATATGGATAATTAAACGTATGCATGATATCATCCATCTGATCCTTTACGGCCGCTACTACTTTGGGATTCCTGTTACCTGGACTATTTACAGCAACACCGCCGTAGAAATCCAGATATGCCTCTCCTTTTTCATCATACAGATACATTCCCTCTGCACGTTCTGCAATAAAGTCATATCTCGGATAGGTCTCCACCATATATTTTTTAACCATATCTTTTAATTCTTTGGCTGTCAGTCCAGTATCTTTCAGTTTCATATCTATCCCTCTCCTTTTTGTTAAAATAAAAAAAGGTGTCACGCATCTCATGCGTGGCACCCTTGCCTTCTACGGTTCATAGTATATACCCGGAAACTTCTCCCGTCAATACCTTTTTTGAAAATTTTTAAATTCTTATATTATAAAAATAGAGTGTTTCTTCAACACTCTATTTTTGCACATGATTAATTATATTTACGTTTTCTTGCAGCTTCAGATTTCTTTTTACGTCTAACACTTGGTTTTTCGTAATGTTCTCTCTTGCGAATCTCCTGCTGAATCCCAGCCTTTGCACAGTTTCTTTTGAATCTGCGTAAAGCGCTGTCCAACGTCTCGTTTTCTTTAACGATTACATTTGACATAGTCTCACACCTAACCTCCCCTCCAGCCCTATATTGTGCATCATACGACTGTTCGGGTATATTTATTGCACTACATACGATTATACCACATATTTTCCCCGCGTCAATGATTTTTCATTATTTTTTCTATGCAATCTGATTCTCTAATACTTCTTTTGCTTTCGCAAGGGCATCTTCAATTCCTGCAGGGTTCTTTCCTCCTGCCTGCGCCATATTCGGCCGTCCGCCGCCGCCGCCGCCCACAAGGGAAGCGACCTCCTTAATCAGATTACCGGCGTGGGCTCCTTTTTCCATTGCTCCCTGTGTCGCTGTAGCCATAAGGTTGACCTTGCCTTCGCCAGCAGATGCAATCACAACCACGCCTTCCCCAAGCTTCTCTTTCATCTGATCGCCCAGATCGCGCAGTCCGTTCATGTCGATGCCTTCTACCTTCACGGCAAGAAGTTTTACACCTTTTACTTCTGTAACCTGGTTCATAACATCACCCATCGCATCTTTGGCAAGTTTACTCTTCAGGCTTTCCACTTCGCTGTGCAGCGCTTTATTTTCGGAAAGAAGGTGGGTAATCTTTTCTGTCAGCCTGCCTGCAGATGCTTTCACAAGACGGGAAGTATCCTTCATCTCCTGCTCCAGCTCGTCATAATACTGCAAAAGCCCTTTGGATGTCAGAGCCTCTATTCTGCGCACGCCTGCAGATACGCCTGTCTCAGAGATAATTTTAAACGCCGTAATAACACCTGTATTCTCTACGTGAGTACCGCCGCAGAATTCTTTTGAGACATCTCCCATACTTACAACCCGGACAATATCCCCGTATTTTTCTCCGAACAGAGCCGCCGCTCCTGTCTTCCTTGCCTCTTCAATCGGCATGTTTTCTGCCTTTACAGGGAGACATTTTGCTATATTTTCGTTGACAATCGTCTCGACTTTTTTGATTTCTTCTTCCGTCAGCGCAGAAAAATGGGTAAAATCAAAACGAAGCCTGTTCTCATTTACAGAGGAACCTGCCTGCTCTACATGGCTGCCAAGCACGATGCGCAAAGCTGCCTGAAGCAGATGGGTAGCGCTGTGGTTCCTTGCAGAAAGGGCACGCTTTTCTTCATCCACTTTCAACACTGCCGTATCTCCGGTTTTTATCATTCCGGATACCACACAGCCTACATGGCCGATTTTACCGCCAGCAGCTTTTACCGTATCCTCTACCCGGAATTCACCTTCTGCTGTCGTAATTACGCCATTATCCGCTTCTTGTCCGCCGCTGGTTGCATAAAAAGGAGTTTCCTCTACAAAGATAGTTCCTCTTTCTCCGTCGGAGAGAGCTTCTACAATCTCTTTTTCCGTAGTAACAACTGTAATCTTAGACTCATGTGTCAAAGTTTCATATCCTACAAACCTGCTTGTTACAGAAGGGTCGATCTCATCATATACCGTAGCATCCGTGCCGCTATAACTATGTTCGCCGAATGTACCTTTTGAAGTATCCCGCTGTGCCTTCGCAGCCGCCTGAAAGCCTTCTTCATCAATCTGCATACCTTTTTCTTCCAAAATCTCTTTGGTAAGGTCTACAGGGAACCCATAGGTATCATACAGACGGAAGGCTTCCTCTCCTGACAATACCTTCTCTCCTTTTTTCTCCATCTCTGCTTCCATACCTGCAAGGATGGAAAGTCCCTGGTCGATTGTCTTATTGAACTGTTCTTCCTCTTTAGTGATGACCTTAAAGATAAAATCCTTCTTCTCTTCCAGCTCCGGATAGCCATCCTTTGATCCTTCAATCACGGTCGTGGCAAGTGTTACAAGGAATTCTCCCTGAATGCCAAGCAGTCTTCCATGGCGGCAGGCTCTCCTTAACAGACGGCGAAGCACATACCCGCGTCCGCTGTTGGACGGCATAATTCCATCCGATACCATAAATGTAACGGAACGAATATGGTCGGTAATCACACGGATAGACACATCCGTATCGTAATCCTTGCCGTATTCTACTCCGGCAAGACGGCACACATGTTCACGCAGAGCATGAAGCGTATCAATGTCAAACATAGATTCTACATCCTGCACGATACATGCCAGACGCTCTAACCCCATGCCGGTATCAATATTTTTCTGTTCCAATTCCGTATAATGATTATGACCGTCGTTATCAAACTGGGTAAATACATTATTCCAGATTTCCATGTAACGGTCGCAGTCACAGCCTACCGTACACCCCGGTTTTCCACAGCCGTACTTCTCTCCACGGTCATAATATACCTCTGAACAGGGGCCGCAGGGGCCGGAACCATGTTCCCAGAAATTATCTTCCTTTCCAAAACGGAAAATCCGCTCTTCCGGAATCCCAATATCTTTATTCCAGATATCCCATGCTTCATCATCATCCTCATATACAGATGGATATAATCTGTCCGGATCAAGTCCTACCACTTCCGTCAGGAATTCCCACGTCCAGGCAATTGCCTCTTTTTTAAAATAATCCCCAAACGAGAAATTTCCCAGCATTTCGAAAAAAGTACCGTGGCGTGCTGTCTTTCCGACATTCTCGATATCCCCTGTACGGATACACTTCTGACAGGTAGTCACTCTCTTTTTCGGCGGAATCTCCTGTCCGGTAAAATATGGTTTCAGCGGTGCCATACCGGAATTAATCAACAACAGACTTTTGTCGTTGTGAGGCACCAGGGAAAAGCTTTTCATTGCCAGATGTTCCTTGCTTTCAAAGAATTCAAGGAACATTCTTCTCAATTCATTTACTCCGTATTTCTGCATAACGTCCTCCTCAAAATTCGACTATCTTTTTATTATAAAGATAAGCCCGCCGTTTGTCAACGGCGGGCAAACAGCTTCCTTATTGGTTTTCAGGCTGTTTACTTCAATTCAATCTCGGCTAATTCCTTCGGCGGAAGAGATTTCGTGGACGCTTTTACAAAGTCTTTAATCTTTTTCTGTGCCTTCGGTACCGGAATATTGGTTCCGGCTCCGGCTACGCATCCGCCCGGGCAGCCCATTCCTTCAATCAGACAGCCGTTCATCTTTCCTGCCTTCGCAAGCATAAGAGTCTTCCGGCACTCTGCCAATCCTTCTGCATGCTCCACATTGACCTCCACATCCGGATAATACTCATGGATACATTTCTCAATTGCATCTGCCACGCCGCCTGCTACCGCATATCCACGGCCTGCCCCTGTCGCGTTATGGAAGGAAGATTCTGCCTCATATTCTTCCAGATTGATATCCTTCGCATCGAACATCGCCTGTAGTTCTTCAAAAGTAATGACAAAATCCACATCGCTCCTTACTGTTCTTCTCATTGCTTCCAGTTTTTTCGCCGCACAAGGTCCTATAAATACAACGCGGGCATTCGGATGCTCTTTCTTAATGGTACGCGCAGTAGCAACCATAGGCGTCAGTTCCTGGGAAATCTGGTCAATCATATCCGGGAAGAATTTCTTCGCCATCATCGCCCAGGATGGGCAGCAGGAAGTAAGCAAGAACGGAAGTTCTCCGGTAGTCACCTTCTCTACATAATGATGTGCCTCAGAAATCGCCCCGATATCTGCTCCTAATGCGACCTCATACATTTCCGCAAATCCAAGTTCACGAAGAGCTGCCTTCAAATTTCTGGGGGTAATATTATCCCCGAACTGTCCCACAAACGCAGGTGCAATCTCTGCAATAATCTCATCACCTTCACTAAGCGCACGGGCAAGCTGGAAAATCTGAGATTTATCAGAAATAGCGCCAAACGGACAGTTTACCATACACATGCCGCAAGATACACATTTGTCATTATTAATATGTGCACGCCCCATATTATCTGTCTCAATCGCTCCCACGCCGCATGCTTTGGCACAGGGACGGGTCTTCTGTGAAATAGCATCATACGGACATGCTGATTTACATTTCCCACACTTAATACATTTGGTCTGATCTATGTAGGAACGGCCATTCACCATGGAAATAGCCCCTTTCGGACAGACCTCCATACAAGGATGCGCAAGGCACCCTTTACACATGTTACTGACTTCGTACCCCTTCTCCTCACACGCCTCACAAGCGGAAGGAATCACCTGCATAAGCGGCGGTTCATAATACTTGTCAGAAATATTGCTTGATTCTACACCGGCAGTAAGATGAACCGGCTTGTCCTCCGGACGCAGCGAAAGTCCCATCGCAAGGCGCAGCCGCTCTCTTACGACCGCACGGGCACGATATACGCTCTCCCTGTATCTTGTCTCATCATTCACCATCTTATATGGAATCGCTTCCATATCATCACACAACGTCTCCTCATTTGCATGAAACCCCAATCTTGCAACTTCCTCAAATACCTGCCTTCTTAATTTTCTGACAGTCGTATCCAGTCCTCTCATCATAGGTCCTTTCCTCCTAAATTCCTTTCTTATATATTAAATATACTGAATTGACAAAACCATGTCAACTTAATTTCCTTTTCCAAAAACCTTCTGTGCATAATGGACAGATTGCATCGCATCTTTTCCATAGAAATCCGCGCCTATCATATCTGCATATTCCTGATTGAGAACAGCTCCGCCCACCATCACAAGGCAGTCCGGCTTTGCCTTTCTAAGCTGTCTGATAGTCTCCTCCATACTGGTCACGGTTGTCGTCATCAGTGCACTTAACCCTACCAATTTCACCTTCTGCTCCACTGCCGTTTCCACAATCTTCTCCGGTGCTACATCTTTCCCCAAATCAATCACATCAAAACTGTAATTTTCAAGAAGAACCTTTACGATATTTTTTCCGATATCGTGGATATCCCCCTTTACAGTAGCCAAAATAATCTTATCTTTCTTCTCTTCCGTATAATCACTCTTGGCTAAAACCTCTTTCAACACGGCAAATGCCTGTTTTGCAGCATCGGCACTCATAAGAAGCTGCGGGAGGAATACTGTTCCTTTCTCAAAGCCCTTTCCTACCACATCAAGCGCAGGGATTAACTGTGTGTTAATAATAGAAAGGGGGGCTTCTTCCTTCACAAGCTCAGCGGTTAGTTGGTGCGCTTCCTCCTTCAGTCCCCGTTCAATTGCTTCCTTCAGGCTGATTTTGCTCTGTCCTCCCACCGTGGGCGCGGCAGCCGGGACCTGGCTCCCATACCGTTCAATGTATGCCGTAAAATTTTCGTCATAATTCATCAGCGCACAGAAAGAATAATAAGAACGCATCATATCTTCCGAAGACGGATTGATAATTCCGGCGCTCAATCCGTTCTGCATCGCCATTGTATAAAAATTAGCGTTTATAGCAGGTCTGTATGGGAGTCCAAAAGAAATGTTAGATACACCCAGCACCGTCCTCACTCCCAGTTTGTCCCTTACCAGACGCAGCGCCTCCAATGTGGTTTTTGCTCCTTCCGGGTCAGAACTTATAGTCATGGCAAGAACATCTATTACAATATCTTTTTTATCAATGCCGTATTTTGCAGCTTCTGCTATAATTTTCTCTGCTATTTTAAGACGGCCGTTGGCTGTCTGTGGAATTCCCTCTTCGTCAATGGTAAGTCCGATTACCACACCGCCGTATTTCTGAATCAAAGGGAATACTGCTTCCATGGATTCTTTCTTACCGTTCACTGAATTTACCATGGGCTTACCATTATAAATGCGCATGGCCGCTTCCATCGCTTCAATGTCTACCGTATCAATCTGCAGTGGAAGGCTGGTAATACTCTGCAGTTCTTTCACCGCCTCCTGCATCATCGCCACCTCATCTATATCCGGAAGTCCTACGTTAACGTCCAGAATATGGGCGCCTTTGTCCTGCTGGGTAATCGCCTCTTTCAAGAGATAATCCATATCGTGGTCTTTTAAAGCCTGCTTCATCCGCTTCTTTCCGGTTGGATTGATCCGCTCTCCTATAATCACCGGTTTATCTCCGATTACCACCGCCCTGCCATAAGAAGATACGATGGTATCCGTTTTCTTCACCGGAGTTTTTACAGGAATCTTTCTGCAGGCTTCCGTCATCCTGAAAATATGCTCCGGCGTCGTTCCGCAGCATCCCCCGATTAAACATGCCCCCGTCTCCACAATCCTTTTCATTGTCTGCGCGAAGTCTTCCGGCGTTACATCATAATAGGTCACTCCGTCCTTCTGCTTGGGAAGTCCCGCATTGGGCTTCACAATGACAGGAAGTGACGTAACCGCCAGGATCTGCTCCAGAATCGGAAGCATCTGCTCCGGTCCCAGTCCACAGTTAATGCCCAAAGCATCTACTCTAAGACCTTCCAGCATGGCGACAACTGCGGGAACATCCCCACCGGTAAGCAGCTTTCCTTTCTCATCAAAAATCATTGTTGCAAATACAGGAAGCGTCGTATTTTCCTTTGCCGCAAGGACCGCCGCCTTCATCTCATAGGTGTCACTCATGGTTTCTATATGGATTAAGTCAGCTCCCGCTTCCTCTCCATATTTCACTGCCTCTGCAAAAGCCTCATAAGCCTTTTCAAACGACAGATCTCCCATAGGCTGTAAAAGTTTCCCGGTGGGACCAATATCCAGCGCCACGTAAACTTCCCTTCCATCGCGCACGCCCTGCTCTGCTCCTTTTCGCGCATTCTCAATCGCCGCTGTCACAATCTCCTTAAGTCCATACTCTCGACTGTGAAACTTCAAAGCATTCGCTCCAAAAGTGTTCGTCAATATAATATCGCTCCCGGCTTCAAAATACTTTCTGTGGATTTCCACCACCGCTTCTGCGTGTTCCAGATTCCATATTTCCGGAAGTTCCCCTGGCAAAAGTCCTTTTGCCTGAAGAAGCGTTCCCATTCCGCCGTCAAAAAATAATAATTCTTTCCCAAGTCTGTCTCTTAGCATTCTTCGTTCCTCCGATAGATACAATCTGTTTTATCACACAATTCGCAGCCTTTTATATGGCAGGGGGCTTCTGTCTCACTTACTCCGATTACTGCCGTTACAGATTTCATGGGTGTAAGCATACAACCGTCCGTCATTGTAAGTCCAATCGTCTTGGCGGCATCAAGCATTGCAAGCAGCACTCCCTGATGCTCAATTCCAAAGTCTCCGTATCCCGGGCTAAACCTCGGCCGCAGATACTTTCCCTCTCCGGCCAGCTTCTCAGCTATCTCACGCTGTTTCTCATCCAGAAACTCTTCCAACATGGCGGCAGCAGCAGCCTGACAGATTACTGCCCTTGCCATATCTGTGAGGGAATATCGTTTCATCAGCATATCCACACCCACACCCAAGGTAGCACCCAGAACAATCACCTCAGAACATCCCTTCATATTTTTGCTTAAATTCTTACTTACAATATGCATTTTCCCTATACGCAGACTTCCGTCCTTCTCCCGGGACAATTCAAAAATGCGATAGATGATTCTCTTCTGCGCCACATCCGCAAGCTCCCGAAAGCACTCGTCAAGCATCGCATATACATGATCATCTACCGCATGTTTTCCATATCCCAGGTAACGAATAGCTTCCTTCGTTTCCTTATTCATCCTTCGCTCCTATGCCTTTAGTATTTCCGACAGATTATTCATAATGGCCCCTGCCACTTCCGGTTTATTCATAGAATAAACGTGAATACACTGGATTCCATTGGCAATCAAATCAATAATCTGATCTGTAGCATATGCTATTCCCGCCTGCTTCATAGCCTCAGGATTCTCTCCAAAATGATCCACAATCGCCCGGAAACGCTCCGGCAATATGGTTCCTGAAAGCTCACAGATCCTTTTCACCTGTTTCCCATTTGTAACCGGCATAATACCTGGCAAAACGGGAATGGTAATCCCCTGTTCCCGTATTCTATACAAAAAATTATAGAGAATACTGTTATCAAAAAACATCTGTGTTGTCAGGAAATCCACGCCGCAGTCCACTTTCTGTTTCAGATGACGGATATCATCTTTCTTATGCTCTGTCTCCACATGCCCTTCCGGATAGCATGCAGCACCGATGCAGAAATCTCCCTGCGCCTTGATATCCTCAATCAATTCATACGCATATTTATAATGATTCGGAAGCGGAAATTCTGTACTCTTCGGTATGTCGCCTCTAAGTGCAAGTATATTCTCAATTCCATTCTCTTTCAGCCTGTCTATCACCTGGTGTACTTCTTCCTTTGTAGAAGATACACAAGTCAAATGTGCAAGACTCGGTACTCCGAAATCTTCCTTAATCTTCGATGCAATCTTTACCGTATTCTTGCTGGTTCCTCCCCCCGCTCCATAGGTCACACTGATAAACGCGGGCTTAAGCGACGCAATCTTCTCTGTTGCCGAAAGCACGCTGTCGTAAGCGGCCTCCGTCTTCGGCGGAAACACTTCAAATGATATATGTACTTTGTTATCTTTTAATACGTCTTTGATTTTCATTCTCTTTCTTGTCTCTCCTTAAGCTGCTCTTTTGTATTCTTTATTTTACAGGTTATCATATAATTCTTCATACTGCTTTGCAGAATTCTTCCATGAAAAATCTTTCTGCATCCCTCGTTCTACAATCTTATTCCAGTCTCTCTTCTTGTCGTAATAGATGCTTTGTGCATAACGCACAGTTCCCAGCATTTCATGCGCGTTATAATTCGAGAAGCTGAATCCGGTTCCCGTCTTCTCAAATTCATTATATGGCTCTACCGTATCTTTCAGCCCTCCGGTCTCGCGCACAATCGGAACGGTACCATAACGAAGACTCATTAACTGGCTGAGTCCGCATGGTTCAAACAATGACGGCATCAGAAATGCATCGCATCCCGCATATATTTTATGAGACACCGGCTCAGAATAATAGATATTCGCCGACACCTTACCCGGATATTTCCATGCAAAATGACGGAACATATTCTCATATCTTTCTTCTCCCGTTCCAAGCACTGCAAACTGGACAGAGTCCTGACACATCTCGTCCATTACATGTGCAATCAAATCAAATCCCTTCTGATCCGTCAGGCGGGAAACAATACCAATCAGCATAGTCTTCGGATTCTGTTCAAGTCCAAGCTCTTCCTGCAGCGCCGTCTTATTCTTGATTTTCTCTTTCCTGAAATTAGAAACCGTATAATTCTTAAAGATGTATTTATCTGTCTCCGGATTGAAATCACCATAATCAATTCCATTCACAATGCCAGTCAGGCAGTTAGCACGAGCATTCATAAGTCCGTCCAGCCTCTCTCCATAAAACGGCGTCTTAATCTCTTCTGCATACGTATTGCTTACTGTAGTAACCTTGTCTGCATATACAATACCGCCCTTCAGGTAATTGGCATCGCCATAAGCTTCCAGCTTGTCCGAAGTAAAATAATAAGGCGGAAGCCCCGTAATATTCTGAATCCGGTTCACCTCCCAGGTTCCCTGGAATTTCAGATTATGAATCGTCATAATCGTCTTAATTCCGCGGTAATACTCATTACCATAACGGAAATTATCCAGATACACCGGTATCAGTCCGGTCTGCCAGTCGTGACAATGGATAATATCCGGCCTGAACTCTATTACAGGCAGGGCGCTTAAGACAGCTTTGGAGAAAAACGCGAACTTTTCAACATCTCCAAAAACCTCTCCATATGGAGCCCATCCACTGAAATAGTACTCATTATCTATAAAATAGAACGTAATTCCTTCGTACTCCATTTTCAGAATTCCTACGTACTCTGTTCTCCAATTCAAATCCATGTAAAAATGTGTTACATACTCTAACTGATCTCTCCATTCCTCTTTCATGCACATATACTTCGGCAGCATAACTCTGACATCGTATTTCTCTTTATCAAAATATTTAGGCAGCGACCCTGCTACGTCTGCCAGACCGCCCGTTTTAATAAACGGAACTGCTTCTGAAGTTGCAAAAAGTATTTGCTTCATAAAATTTCCTCCCATTCTCACGACACGATATAGAGATATTATACCGCATTTTTCGCCAGAAGGAAAGTCTTATCTGTTTTTATATTCCAATCTTAGCGTATCCGCAATCAATGCGATGAACTCTGAATTTGTAGGCTTCCCTTTCCCATTGCTTACTGTATAGCCAAATAGTTCATCTAATGTATCTAATTTTCCTCTGCTCCATGCCACTTCAATGGCATGCCTGATAGCCCTTTCTACACGGCTTGCTGTCGTCTGATGTTTTTTAGCCACGGTGGGATACAACACTTTTGTCACTGCATTCAGTACATCCATATCCTCGACAGCCATCATAATTGCATCTCTCAGATAGTGGTATCCCTTAATGTGTGCCGGAATTCCAATCTCATGAATCATATCCGTCACCCTGTTCTCCATGCTCACTTCATTTTCCTCTTCTGCATCTTCACCGCATGAACCGGGCACCGGCATTTTATGTCTGCCTTTGCTGGCGCTTTTAATGTAGCTTAAAATAATATCGTTATGAAATGGTTTCATTACATAATAATGCGCCCCTTTATTGAACGCATCTTCTGTAATCCGCTCTTGCCCTACGGCCGTAACAACGATAAAATTCGGATGTTTCTTAAGTGTTTTATCATTCTCGACCGCATCCATCACACTTAGCCCGTCCATTTTCGGCATAATCAAATCCAACAAGACAACATCCGGCTCTTTTTCCCTGATTACCTTACATATTTCCTCTCCATTGTTTGCCTTTCCAACAAGATTCAGGTCTCTGTCACTGCTTATAATTTCGCCAAGCAATTCCAGAATTCTTTCGTTATCGTCGGCTAACGCCACACTTATTTCTCCCATTTTTATGTTCCTCCTCCTTTTTCACTAAAAACTCGTCAAACACAATTATATGATTCGTCATATTCCAAATCAAGAAATTCAAGTCGTAAAAAGCTGACACCCTTCGACCTGTTTTCCGAATTCTTCTCTCATTCGACACTATTTTTCTATTCATTCGACCTTTTTAGCATAGTCTCTGCAAAAATTCCATAGCCTCTGGAGGGATCATTTACAAATACATGGGTCACAGCTCCCACCAGTTTTCCATCCTGCAAAATCGGTGAACCGCTCATTCCCTGCACAATTCCTCCTGTTGCATCCAGGAGTTCTTCATCCGTCACCTGGATTTCCAATGCTTTATTCGCCTCTTTCGCGTTTTTGTCAATATTTGTAATACGAATTTTATATTCCTTCAGCTTTCCGTCTACCGTACAGCGGATGGATGCTTCTCCTTCCCGTATTTCTTCCGCAGATGCCACTTCCACCGGATCCACCCCGGAAAACAATGCTTCCACTCTCTCAACCGTCCCGTAAATTCCTTCTTCTGTATTCTTTGTAACCGTTCCCAGCATATTGTAATTATTATACACAATAATACCTTCCATCCCACCCGGGACTCCGTCCGTCCCCTTCTGAATATCGCGAATACTGGTAGTGTACAGAGTCCCTCCTGAAATATCCAGAAGCTCACTGGTATCTACATCATGGATTCCATGCCCCAGCGCCCCAAAGGTACTGTCTGCATTCAAATAGGTAATTGTCCCCAACCCCTGTGCATTATCACGTACCCAGATTCCCAATTTATAGCCATCTGTACTGCACTTAACTGCCTGAATCCGGATATCAATGAACTGTTCATGACGCTTTACCTTCAATACCACGTCTTCATCTTCCAGTTTATCAACCATTTCAATTAATTCCGTTTTATTATGGATCTCTTCCTCATCCATACCGACGATATAATCCCCTTCCTTTACCAAATGTGCCGCCGGCTCATACTCCATGCCATCTTCAGCCTTAATCTTATCCGTCCCCAACACCAGTACGCCCTCCGTTTCCAGATAAATGCCAACAGGCATTCCGCCGGGAATTACCATTGTACCGCTGGTATTGACGCTCACCTCTTTGTTCAAAGTTTCTTGCTTATATTGGATTAAATAATATCCTCCGCCTACACTGACCGCAAATACCAAAACCATAATCAAAATCCGTTTATACCAGTATCTTTTCATAACAACCGTTCCTTTCACATCCTGAATATAAAATCTTGTTCTATGGGAACACTATTTTCACAGAACAAAAAAACAGATACTTTCTTCGTATCTGTTTTAGTATGTGATTTTTTTTTATTTTTACACAATATTATTTTGTATTTTGCGCCAGCTTCTTCATTTCCCGCGCACTGTTTAACACCGTCTCAGTAATCTGTGCGCCGCCCAGGATTCTTGCAAGCTCGCCAACGGATTCTTCTTCCGAAAGTTCCCGGATTCCCGTCCTGGTTACTCCGTCATCCACCGTCTTCTCAATAGCATAATGCCGATCTGCCATCGCCGCAATCTGTGCAAGGTGAGTAATGCAGATAACCTGATGGGTTCTGCCAATCAGCGCCATCTTTTCTGAAACTTTCTGCGCAGTCCTTCCACTGATTCCCACATCAATTTCGTCAAAAATCAAAGTCTCAATCTCATCCCTGTCTGCCATCACAGCCTTGATTGCCAGCATAATTCTGGAAAGTTCACCTCCGGACGCCACCTCCGCCAGCGGCTTCACCGGTTCACCCGGATTCATAGAAATCAAAAATTCCACATCATCTTTTCCACGAGCCGTGTACTCTGCAAGTTCTTCAAACCGGATTTCAAACTTCACATCCATAAAGTTCAAATCTTTCAGTCCGTTACAGATAGATTCTGTCAATATTCTGCCCTGCTCCTTCCGAATACTGCTTAATTCCCGGCAATAACGGGCAAGAATTCTTTCCGTCTCACTTAGACGCTGTTTTAAAGATTCCAGATAAGTATCATAATCCTTCAAGACGCAAAGCCGCTCTCGCTTTTCTTCCAAATAAGCAAGAATATCGGCTACCGAATTACCATATTTTGTTTTCAAACGGTTTATTTCATTCAAACGCTCTTCCGTCTGATAGAATTCCTCTTCTGAAAATTCCATCGAAGCACTGTAATCCGCCAGATCCCTGTTGAAATCATTCAAAAGAGCGTCAATCTCCGCAAGCTGCCCATACAGCACCTGTGCCTCTTCGTCATATTGTGCCGCATCGGACAGGCAGCGGATTGCCCGGCTGATGCTCTCACTGGCATCCGACCCGCCTGAGCCCCCGGTATATGCATATGCTTCCCCGATGTTTTCCACAATTTTCCTGGCATTTACCATACGGCGGTACTCTGCTTCCAACACTTCATCTTCCCCTTCTTTCAAGCCGGCGCTTTCGATTTCCTGAATCTCAAATTCCAGAAAATCCGTTTCTTTCGCTCTCTCAGATTCTTCTGTATTCGCCAGCTTCCACTCATTCTTCAGACGCTTGTATGTCTCAAAAGCTTCCCTTACCTTCTCCAGCATCTCCTGAATATATTCCCTTGAAAATGCATCCAGAATTTCCATTTGGTGTTTTTTATACAGAAGCGACTGATGCTCATGCTGTCCGTGAATATCAATCAAAATTCCCGCTGCTTCCTTAAGCTGAGCCATAGAAACCGTCTCTCCATTAATTTTGCTGACACTTCTTCCTTCCATCAACCTACGATTCAAAACCACCATTCCGTCTTCCGGAAATATATCCAACTCTTCAAGCTAGCGTATCAGTTTTTTATTCTCCAGGGAAAATGTAAGTTCCACAAAACCATATTTTGCGCCTTTACGCAGAATATCCTTCGTGTACCGTCCTCCCAGCGCCAAGTTGACAGAGCCAAGAATAATTGATTTTCCTGCCCCCGTCTCTCCGGTCAGTATATTAAGTCCCTGCCCAAAATCAACCTCAATCTCTTCTATCAATGCCAGAGTCTTCACATGTAAACTCTGCAGCATAATATCTCCTGTCTATATCACAAAATAATTTTACTGATTTTATCCATCACTTTTATCGTATCATCCGCACTTCGGATTGCACACATAATGGTATCATCCCCCGCAATGCTTCCAACCACTTCATTCCATTTCATGGAATCAATTGCCGCACAAACTGCCATAGCCATACCTGCTACCGTCTTAATTACCAGAATATTTTGCGCCATGTCCATAGAAACATACCCATCTTTCAGAACACGGATATATTTGTCACTCATCTCCGTCTCTGCCGTCTGATGTATGGCATACTTTTGCCTGCCGCCATCTGTCGGAACCTTCGTAAGCTTTAAATCCCTGATATCTCTGGATACGGTGGCCTGTGTTACCTTAAAACCTTCTTCGTTCAGATAATCTGCCAGCTCTTCTTGTGTCTCAATATGATATTTATTAATCAATTCTATAATTTTCGCATGTCGGTTAATCTTCATCGTACTAATTTCCCTTCATTTTCCTGTGCAGTATTTCCAAAAAGCTGAGTCCGTTCAGCTTCATAAGCTGTGTAATAGATTCGGACTTATGAACCGTCAGCTTCTGCCCTGTTTTTAATTCTACCATATCTGCACCATCAAATGTAATATAAACTTCTTCTGTCCTTCCATTCCTTCCCTCGCCAATCAATATCACGATCTCATCTTCTGATGACAACACGATACTGCTGGTATTCAAAGAATGAGAACAGATTGGGGTAATCACAATCAAGGATGCCGTTGGTTCTACCACAGGTCCCCCCGCTGACAGATTGTAGGCGGTGGAACCGGTAGGTGTAGATAGAATCACTCCATCCGCCTCATAAGAATTCAGGAAAGATCCATTCACATAAATATCAAAATGAATCAGCCGGAGTCCATTTTTCCTGGATACTACGATATCGTTCAGGGCAATATCCCTGCTTCCGTCTTCAAACTCTGCCTGAAGCATCATTCTGTTCTCAATCGTATAATGATCCGCAAGCATCTGACAAACCGCCTGTTCCACGCCGGACACCTCCACCTCGGTAAGATAGCCCAGCGTCCCCATATTAATCCCAAGGATCGGAATCTCTCTCCTCAGCATCCTTGCCACTTCAATCAAAGTCCCGTCTCCACCGATCACAATCGCACAATCAATCTCTGCCGGAACTTTCTCCTTCACAATCTTTTTATCCTCATCCTTCTCACAGAGGATACAGGTCTTTCCCTGTTCTTCCAAAAGGTGTTTCACCTTTGCGGTTACCCGTCCGCCGATATCCTTCCCGTCGTTCGTAACAATAAAAAACCGTTCCATTATTCCTAACCCTCTGTCTATTTATTCAATGTATCAAAAGCTTCCCTTACCGTCTGCCTGACTTGGATCTTTTCGCTGATAAACCGCTCTTTCGGATCACACTTTTCCAGATGTATTAAATATTCTATATTGCCTTCCGGTCCTTTGACCGGCGAAAAAGACAGATCCAGGATTTTAAATCCAATCGAACAGGCATAATCCTTTACTTTCTCAATTACCTCCACATGGGTACTTTCTTCACGCACTACGCCTTTCTTGCCGACCTTTTCGCGCCCTGCCTCGAATTGAGGCTTAATCAGCGCCACAACCTGCCCCTGTTCTCTCAGGTAATTTCGTATGGGCTCTAACACCTTTGTCAGTGAAATAAAGGATACATCAATGGACGAAAAATCAATCGGCTCACCCAGATCTTCCGGCGTCACATAACGGATATTCGTCTTTTCCATACAGATGACTCTTTCATCCTGACGGAGTTTCCATGCAAGCTGTCCCCTTCCCACATCAATCGCATAGACTTTTTTCGCCCCATTCTGAAGCATACAGTCAGTAAATCCGCCTGTGGATGCTCCTACATCCGTACAGACCTTGTCTTTTACATCCACCTCAAATTTATCCATTGCCTTCTCCAGTTTCAGGCCTCCTCTGCTGACGTAAGGAAGGGTATGTCCCTTAATCTCAATAGACACTTCATCAGAAAATGTGGTTCCCGCCTTATCTTCCCTCTGCCCTTCTACAAACACACAGCCGGACATAATAATTGCCTTCGCCTTCTCTCTGGATTCCGCCAGGTTTCTTTTCACCAACAATACATCTAACCGTTCTTTCATATCCACTCCTATAACATTGTATATCTTGCAATAATCTGCTTCGTCATGGACGCAGCATCCAGCAGGACTTCTCTTCTGAGTACTTCCACGCTTCCGTGTTCAATATAGTCATCCGGCAGTGCCAGACTAAGGACAGAAACAGGAAGCCTCTTTTCAGACACATATCCCTGCACCCGCTCACCAAAACCGCCGCACCGTACATTTTCCTCTACTGTCACAAACAACTTATGATTCTTTGCCAGTTCTTCCAGCATCTTTGTATCAACCGGCTTAACAAATCTTGCATTAATCAGACTGCAGTTATAGCCCGTTTCTTTCAAAGCACGCCTGACCTTCACAGCCTCCTCAAACATATGGCCTACAACTAAAATTGCAATATCTTCCTCTTCATAAATGATTTCACTCTTCCCATAAACAACAGGAGCACGATATTCTTCAAAACCGTCATATGCCTCTCCCCTTGGATAACGAAGGGCGACAGGACCATTAAATCCCACCGCAAAACGCAGCATATCCGCAAGCTCCCACCGATTCTTGGGCGACATCACCGTCATATTGGGCACACTTCCCATATAAGACAAATCAAAAACACCCTGGTGGGTCTCTCCGTCGCTTCCCACCAGTCCTGCCCGGTCAATGGCAAATACTACCGGAAGTTTCTGAAGCGCCACATCATGGATAATCTGGTCATATCCACGCTGCAGAAAAGAGGAATATACCGCAAAGACAGGCTTCATTCCGCCTGCCGCAAGTCCCGCCGCAAATGTCACTCCATGGGCTTCTGCGATTCCCACGTCAAAAAACCTTGCCGGATAATGCTTCTTAAATTCAGCAAGCCCGGTTCCATCTGCCATTGCCGCTGTAATCACTGCTACTTCATGATCTTTCCTTCCAATATCACAAATTACCTTTGAAAACACATCCGTATAAGTATCCTTGCCGCTTCCGGCTTTTGCTTCTCCTGTGGCAATATGGAAAGGACCTGTCCCATGAAATTTTGCCGGCTCCCTCTCTGCAGGCTTATAACCCTTTCCTTTTTTCGTCAACACATGCAGAAGAACCGGACCTTCTACCTTCTTTGCCTCTTCAAACGCCCGGCACAGCATCCGGATGTCATGCCCCTTGACCGGTCCCAGATAGGTAATCCCCATATCTTCAAAAAACATCCCCGGAACCACCAGCTGCTTAATGCTGCTCTTCGTCTTACGGATCTGTTCAATTATCCTGTCTCCTGCTACCGGAATCTGATGAAGGGCATAGGTAACGCCTTTTTTCAGTCCCGTATAAACATCTGCCGTTCTGAGCTTAGCAAGGTATTTTGACATTCCGCCTACATTTTCAGAAATAGACATATGATTGTCATTCAGCACAATAATAAAATTTGCTTTCAGCGGAGCCGCATTATTCAAAGCTTCATACGCCATGCCGCCAGTCAGGGAGCCATCCCCGATTACGGAAACGACATTATAATCCTCCCCCCGCAATTCTCTCGCCTGTACATATCCAAGCCCGGCAGAAATGGAGGTGGAGCTGTGACCGGTATCAAATGCATCGCATTCACTTTCTGCACGCTTTGGAAAACCACTCATTCCGCCATATTTGCGCAGACCGTCAAATCCTTCTTTCCTTCCTGTCAGAAGCTTATGGGTATAGGCCTGATGTCCCACATCCCAGATAATTCTGTCCTGGGGCAGGGTAAATACTTTATGCATCGCCATAGTAAGCTCCACAACTCCAAGATTAGAAGCAAGATGGCCTCCGGTCCTGCTGATTTTCTCTATCAGGAACTCCCGGATTTCCCCCGCCAGGACTTCCATCTCATCATAATTCAGTTCTTTGATATCATTCGCCTTCTGTATCCGTTCCAACATAATAAGGACTCCTTATTTTTTCCTGTGAATCAGCTCCTTAACCAGCCATTCCAGATAATCATTTTCCCCCGGCAGGCTCTTAAGCAGCGCAATTGCTTCTTCTGATTCCCGCTCTACGATTTTCTCCGATTCTTCAATTCCAAGTAAAGTCACATACGTTGTCTTCTCATTCTTTTCATCACTGTGGATTGGTTTTCCCAGAACTTCCGCAGTACTGGTAACATCCAAAATATCATCCTGAATCTGGAATGCCAGTCCTATTTTCTTCGCAATCTGTTCCACCTTCCTGACATCTTCATCCGAAGCTTCCGCAAGCACGGCTCCTGTCATCATCGCAGACTCTATCAGCGCCCCTGTCTTTAGATCATAGATAAAATCCAGAATCTCTTTTCCAATTCTATGGCCTGTCTCTTTCACATCCACAACCTGTCCGCCAATCATACCATAGATTCCCGCCTTGCGCGCCAATATACCAAATGCTTTTCCGGCAGCCGCACTTTTCTCCGGGTAAAGTTCAAATGCTTTTGACACTGTCTCAAAAGCATAGTTAAGAAGAGCGTCCCCGGCGAGGATTCCCATATCTTCCCCATACACAACATGGGTCGTCTTTCTGCCTCTCCGGTAATCATCATTATCCATAGCCGGAAGATCATCGTGCACAAGAGAATAGGTATGTATCATCTCAATCGCCGCCATAAATGGCTCAATTATCTTCCCTTCTCCTCCAAACAGACGGTAAGTCTCCCCCATCAACATGGGACGCAGTCTCTTCCCTCCCGCCATCAGGCTATATTCCATCGCCTCCATTATAATCTTTTGGCAGCCTTCTTTTTGGGGAAGGTAATTTCTTAAAACTGCTTCTATCTCTGCCGTTTTTTTCTCACGCAAAACCGCATAACTATCTCTAGAATTCATGCAATTCTCCTTCCTCATCCATCACCAGCATCTTTTTTTCTACTTTATCTATCTTTTCATTACATACTTTCAGCATATCCATTCCCTTATGGTAAAGGCGAAAGGATTCCTCCAATGATACTTCTCCTTCCATTCTGGAAATCACTTGCTCCAGTTCCCCAAATGCTTCATCCAGAGACTGTTCTTTATCATTCAGGCTATTCTTCTCTTCCATGCCGTTCCTCCTTCACTCCAGTCACCGCTGCATAGATAATTCCATCCGTCACATAGACAGACAGAATTTCTTCCTTCTGCACCTGCCCGATACTTTTAATCACATGCTTTTCACCGTCATTTCCGCCTTCTACATAGGAATATCCCCGGTTCAGCTTCCCGATGGGAGAAAGGCCTTTCATCTTCTCCATGTCAAGCGCCAATCTGTGTCTTGCCACAAGGATCTTCTGATCCATAAGCTGGCGCAGAGCATCCTCCAGCTCCACTGTCCGCTGTCTCTGCTCCCTGACCTTATTGCCGGGATGCAGATATTTCAGTTTCGTCTGATATCCTGCGAGACGCATCCTTTCTATCTGAAGCTTCTGCTGCATTCTCTGTCCCAGCTTTCGCCGGTATTCCTGCATCGTACTGCGAACAATTTGATAATCCCAAACTGCAAGCTCTGCTGCCGCCGAAGGCGTCGGAGCACGCAGATCCGCCACAAAGTCTGCAATAGTCGTATCCGTCTCATGGCCAACCGCTGAAATAACCGGAATCTGACACTCAAATATAGCCCTCGCCACCGCTTCTTCATTAAACACCCACAGATCCTCAATAGAACCGCCGCCTCTTCCTACAATGATAACATCCACTTGCTGCTGCTCCAGCATACGGATTCCGCGGACAATACTTTCTTTCGCGCCTTCGCCCTGCACCTGCGCCGGATAAAGGATTAACTGCACGAAAGGATTTCTTCTCCTGCTGATGTTCATAATATCACGGACGGCAGCGCCCGTGGGAGCCGTCACCACGCCTACCCGTCGTGCGAACTGCGGAATCGGCTTTTTATATTCGGGAGCAAACATTCCCATCTCTTCCAGCTCCCTTTTCAGCGCCTGAAACCGTTCATAGAGCACACCTTCCCCGTCTAAACGGATCTCTTTTGCATAAAGCTGGTAGGATCCGCCCCGTTCATAGACGCCTACCGTGCCGAACACAATAACCTGCTGTCCTTCACACATACGAAAAGAGAGTCCGCCTCGCTGCCCCGCGAACATCACGCAGGCAATCAATCCAGACTCATCCTTCAGTGAAAAATATATATGTCCTGATGTATGGTATTTGCAGTTAGAGACTTCACCCTTCACATAGATATGGTTCATCATGAAGTCCTGTGCAAACATATTTTTAATATAAGCATTCACCTGTCCGACGGTATATACATTGCCTGCCATACCCAAATCCTTACCTTTTCTTCGCCTATTACACGATTTTCGCCAGCACGCCATTTACAAAAGCAGAGCTGTCATCGCCGCCAAATTGCTTTGCCAGCACAACTGCTTCATTGATGGCTACTGAAACCGGCACATCGTCATCCCATTTCATCTCATAAACTGCAAGCCTTAAAATCGTAAGGTCTACTTTGTTCATCCTTCCTGTCTTCCATCCAGTCGTACTGGCATTCAGAAGCGCGTCTATATCCTCCAAATGTTCTGCCACTGCCAGCGCTTTCGTCTGAATGTACGCTCTGTCCTTCTCTTTTATATCTTCGAGTTGTCCAAAATAAAGCTGGAGCTGCCCGGGCATCTCTTCCGGCGAAACAAATTCCAATCCAAACAACACCTTAAAGATATGTTCTCTTAATTCTGATCTCTTCACTTATGCTTCCTCCGGTACGTCCACTCCGGCAACCCGGATATTCACGTCTGCAACCGTAAGTCCGGTCATATTCTCAATTGCTGCCTTCACCTTCTCCTGTACTTTGCCGGATACTTCAACAATGCTGTATCCATATTTCAGGGTCAGCTTCAGAGACACTGTCACAATCCCTTCCAGAACGTCTACCTTTACTCCTTTTGACAAATTCTTCATGCCCAGCTTTCCGATAATCTCCCGTGTGGTATTCCCTGACATAGAAGCGACACCATCCACCTCCATAGCTGCAAGGCCTGCGATGATCGCAACTACTTCATCTGCAATCTTCACTTCACCGAGATTTTCATCTGCTTTTATTGTATAAGTATTTCTTTCTTCTTTTCCCATAATCTTAACCTCGCTTTTCTCGATTATTCTTTCTGCTCTTTTCGACTATTATACCAAATTTATATACGATTGCAAAGCCTTTTATGCCTTTCCGAACTCTGACAGAATGAGTCCTTCATTCCTCTCCAGCGTCATACGGACACTCCAGTCATTTACAAAGAGCAGAAGCGGTCTTCCTTTTAAATCCTTAATCTTCTTCATATCGGAAGTCCCCACCAGCTTATCCAGATTGATTTCTTCATTCTCAATCCATCGGATATGCTCATAAGGCAGGCTGTCCATACGGATTTCCACATTGTATTCATTCTCCAGACGGTACTTGAGCACGTCAAACTGCAGTACTCCTACAACGCCCACGATAATCTCTTCCATACCGGTATTGTATTCCTGGAAAATCTGAATTGCGCCCTCCTGTGCAATCTGGTTAATCCCCTTGATGAACTGCTTTCTCTTCATCGTATCTACCTGGCGTACCCTTGCAAAATGCTCCGGCGCAAATGTCGGTATGCCTTCATAGGCATATTTTTTCGCCGATGTAGTAAGGGTATCTCCTATAGAAAAAATCCCCGGATCAAACACACCAATAATATCGCCTCCATAAGCTCTGTCAATCATCTTGCGCTCACTCGCCATCATCTGCTGCGGCTGCGACAGCCGGACCTTCTTGCCTCCTTGGATATGGAACACTTCCATCCCCGCCTCAAAAGCACCTGAACAAATTCGCATAAACGCAATCCGGTCACGATGCGCCTTATTCATATTTGCCTGAATCTTAAATACAAAAGCAGAAAACGCTTCCTCTTTCATGGGGTCAATTTCTCCCTGGTCAGAAATTCTTGGAAGAGGAGATGTCGTCATTTTCAGGAAATGCTCCAGAAAAGTCTCCACCCCAAAATTGGTAAGAGCAGAACCAAAAAAGACCGGAGACAACTCTCCCTTGCTTACCAATTCCTGGTCAAACTCAGCTCCGGCTCCGTCCTGCAATTCGATTTCTTCCATCAACTGCAGTCTCTGGGATTCATCAATCAGCCACGTCACTTCCGGATCACCAAGCGGAACCTTCTTAACCTGTCCTTGGGTAGTCCCCTTTTTCGTATCGGAAAACAGTTCGATTTCCTTTGTCGCTCTGTCGTACACTCCTTTAAAGTTCTTACCGGAACCAATCGGCCAGTTGACCGGACAAGTAGCAATCCCCAGCTCATTTTCAATATCATCCAGAAGTTCAAAAGTATCCATTGCCTCCCGGTCCATCTTATTAATAAAAGTAAAAATCGGGATATGCCGCATGGTACATACTTTAAACAGTTTCCGGGTCTGCGCCTCTACTCCTTTTGACGCATCAATTACCATCACAGCAGAATCCGCCGCCATAAGTGTGCGGTAGGTATCCTCCGAAAAATCCTGATGTCCCGGCGTATCCAGGATATTAATACAATAACCCCCATAGTTAAACTGCAGCACAGAGGATGTTACGGAAATTCCTCTTTCCTTCTCAATCTCCATCCAGTCTGACACCGCATGTCTGGCGGTAGCTTTTCCTTTTACACTTCCTGCCTGGTTAATTGCCCCGCCATACAGAAGGAACTTTTCCGTCAGGGTAGTCTTACCTGCATCAGGATGAGATATGATTGCAAACGTCCTTCTTTTATTGATCTGTTCTTTTATTTCCTTCGTTATCTCTGACATAATCAAACACTCCTGCATCTTCTATTCTTACGCATAATCAATTTATTATAACAAAAAAAGAACAGCTATTCAAACTGTTCTTCTTTTATCTTACGGTTTTATCTTATTTTTCTTCTGCATATACCGGAGTAATCACTATATTTTCTGCCGCAATCCCCGTTTTCCTGGAAATAATATCTTCAATCTGCGCCCGGTTCGCATCGCTAAGCTCCGATGCATTGACTACCACATCCGCGCTGTCCGCCGTCAGACTTACCAC
>ERZ1673736.1299-NODE-1299-length-33996-cov-411.139212_pt1 | contig 33996 bp, 23 predicted proteins | sample MGYA00580212_ERZ1673736 | MGnify/ENA primary metagenome ERZ1673736 (study PRJEB41218, sample SAMN15661752) | gut metagenome | host: Homo sapiens | place: Canada: London | collected 2015-08-20/2019-03-30 | study: EMG produced TPA metagenomics assembly of...
CGACAAAGAGAGAGGAAGGATATTTCGAGGGAGGCGGCTACGCCGTGACATGGGCATTCGGGCACCTCGTCCAGCTTGCCATGCCCGACGGTTACGGCATACGCGGCTTTGTCCGTGACAACCTGCCCGTCATCCCCGACTCCTTCACGCTCATACCCCGTCAGGTAAAGGCTGAGAAGGGCTACAAACCCGACAGCGGCGTAGTGGCACAAATAAAAACCATAACCCGCCTGTTCAATGACAGTGAGCAGATCATCGTGGCGACCGATGCCGGTCGCGAGGGCGAACTTATCTTCCGATACCTCTACCATTACATAGGATGCGCCACCCCTTTCGTGCGCCTCTGGATAAGCTCGCTTACCGACAAGGCCATCCGCGATGGACTGCGCAACCTCGAAGCGGGGAGCAAGTATGACAACCTCTACCTCGCCGCCAAAGCGCGGAGCGAATCCGACTGGCTCGTGGGCATCAACGGCACGCAGGCACTCTCCATCGCCGCCGGACACGGCACTTACTCCGTCGGGCGGGTGCAGACACCCACGTTGGCGATGGTGTGCGCACGCTATTGGGAGAACCGCCGCTTTACCCCCGAAGCCTTCTGGCAGCTCCATATCGCAACGGACGGCTGCGATGAAGGAACGGTGAAGTTTTCCTCTTCCGAAAAATGGAAAGAGAAAGAGTCCGCGACGGAACTGTATAATAAGGTGAAGTCGGCAGGCACAGCCACCGTCACGAAAGCCGAACGCAAGGAGAAGACGGAGGAAACACCGCTCCTGTACGACCTGACGACGCTCCAGAAGGAAGCCAACGCCAAGCACGGCTTCACGGCGGAACAGACGCTTGAAATCGCGCAGAAGCTCTACGAGAAGAAGCTCATCACCTATCCGCGAACCGGAAGCCGCTACATTCCCGAAGACGTGTTCGCGGAAATCCCCAAGCTGCTTGCCTTCATCGGCAGCCTGCCCGAATGGAAGGGCAAGTTGCAGCCGAAAGCCGTGCCGACACGCCGCAGCCTGGACGGCGGCAAGGTGACAGACCACCATGCCCTGCTCGTCACGGGCGAGAAGCCGCTGTTCCTCTCCAAAGAGGACAGCACCGTCTATCACATGATAGCCGGGCGCATGCTTGAGGCTTTCTCCGAAAAATGCGTCAAGGACACTGCCACCGTCACGGCAGAGTGTGCCGGAGTGGAGTTCGTGGCAAAAGGCAGCATCATCAGGCAAGCCGGATGGCGTGCCGTCTATGGCAAGGAGAATGGAGAAGAGAACAACAGCCAAGAGGAAACCGCCGCCATTCCCTGTTGGCAGGAAGGCGACACGCTGGCACTGAAAGCCGCCTCCATCACGGAGGGAAAGACCAAACCCAAGCCGCTGCATACCGAAGCCACCCTGCTGTCCGCGATGGAAACGGCTGGCAAGGAGATAGAGGACGACGCATTGCGGCAGGCTATGAAGGATTGCGGCATCGGCACGCCCGCCACCCGTGCGTCCATCATCGAAACGCTTTTCAAGCGCGGCTATATGGAACGCTGCAAGAAGTCGCTTGTCCCCACCGAAAAAGGGCTTGCCCTTTACTCGGTCGTGAAGGCGATGCGTATTGCCGATGTCGCCATGACGGGCGAATGGGAAAAGGAATTGGCACGCATCGAGCGTGGGGAACTGCCCGCCGATGACTTCCGCAGGAAGATTGAGGCATATACACGGGAAATTACCTCCGAACTGCTGTCGTGCGACAAGCTGTTCGCCCGCAGGGATTCCGGCTGCAAGTGTCCCAAGTGCGGAGCGGGGACGATGCAGTTTTACGGCAAGGTCGTCCGCTGCGACAACGCGGAGTGCGGTCTGCCCGTGTTCCGCCTGAAGGCGAACCGCACCCTTTCCGACGACGAGATCAAAGAGCTGCTCACCGACGGGCATACGAAGCTGCTCAAAGGCTTCAAAAGCAAACAGGGCAAGAGCTTTGATGCCATAGTCGCCTTTGACGGGGACTATAACACGACTTTCGTGTTCCCCGAAAGGAAAACGAGCAGGAAATTTTCAGGACGGAAGAAATAGTATTAACTTTGCCACTTGTTCAGAGTAATGAATTGTTCTTCGATACCGGATTACACTCATACTTTGGATTTAGTGGTGGCACTCGGAGGGATACCGGGTGCCTTTTTCTTCTCGTTTTCCAACGATTATCCCTATCATCATTATCAATCCACTAAATTCCAAAGAAATGAACAACAAGAAGAAAAACGAGGGTCGGACCGACTTTTCCTATTACGGTCTGTACCTGCTGGACTACCTCACCACGAACAAGTTCGAACAGGCAGCCGATGAAGCCTTCATCCGAGAAAGAACCGACCGTGCCGCCGAAGCGTATGAACGGGCAAGGCTCGAAGGCTATCCTGCCGACGGGGCGCAGGAACTGGCGATGAAGGTGCTGACGGAGGGCCTTCGCTACTCCAAGCACGCCATCCTGCGCGAAGTCGTGGAGAACGAATTTGCGGGTGAAGTACCGGGAGAAAAATGTGATGCCTTTACCCAGAAGCTGCTACCGCTTGTCGGAAACGTATTCTCCATCTATGACCTCTCGGACGACAATTTCGCCCTGTCGCCCGAATATGACCTGCTCTACACGGAGCTGACGGGAGCCGTCATCCTCTATATCGAAGAGTATGGCGTTTAACCGCAAACAGAGACTGCGGGACAACATCGAGGCGATACGGACGGCATTCCTCCTTGACAGGGAACAGCGCACACCCACCGCACGCGAACGGCTCTTGTTAGAACGTTATTGCGGTTTCGGGGGACTGAAGAACATACTCAACCCTGCAAGGGAACTGACGGATGCCGTCCACTGGGCGAAGTCCGACCTCGAACTGTTTGCCCCTACCGTGGAACTGCACAGGTTGCTGCGGGAGAACACAAAAGACGAGACGGAGTACAAACGGAATATGGATGCCATGAAGCAGTCCGTGCTGACCGCCTTCTATACCCCGCCGGAGATAACCGGGACCATCGCGGACGTGCTGCATGAACACGGCATCCGTCCCGACCGGGTGCTGGAGCCGTCGGCAGGTGTCGGTGCATTCGTGGACGCCGTGCTGGAGAACAGACCGGACGCAGACATCATGGCTTTTGAGAAAGACCTGATGACGGGCAAGATACTGAAGCACCTGCATCCCGGACAGAAAGTAAGGGTACAGGGCTTCGAGAAGATAGAAAAGCCGTTCATGAACCATTTTGATTTGGCTGTCTCCAATATACCGTTTGGCGATGTGGCGGTGTTCGACCCGGATTTTTCGGGCAGCAAGGATCCTGCAAGGCTCTCGGCGGCACGGACGATACACAATTACTTTTTCCTGAAAAGCCTTGACGCGGTGCGTGAAGGCGGAATCGTGGCGTTCATCACCTCGCAGGGGGTACTGGATGCCCCGACCAACGCGCCCATACGCGAGTATATGATGAACCATGCCAATCTGGTGGGCGTAGCCCGCCTGCCGAACAACCTCTTTACGGATAACGCGGGAACGGAGGTGGGCAGCGACCTGATTATCCTGCAAAAGAACAGCGGAAAGAACGGTGAACTGTATTACAACGAAAAACTCTTCGTGCAGACCGAACAGACCCCTATCGGCACTTCCGTAAATGGGTATGTATGGAGCATCGGTTCGCTTTCACACACGGATTTGATCAGAAGTACCGACCCGTACGGGAAACCAGCCTATAAACTCCTGCACTGTGGGGACATCGCACAACTGGCGGAAGACTTGCGGGAGCATCTGAAAATAGAACTGCAACAACTTGACAGGAAACTGTATGAGAGACACAGGCTGCATCCTACAAAGGAGGAAAGCACGGCTGCGGAAGTGCAACCTGCTCCGAAAACAGAAAAGGTATCACCTTCTGTAATAGCCCCCGTTTCTGTAATTGAGCCTGTCAAGGGAGTGGAGAAGCCGCAGGCACAGCCCATAGAGGAAAAGCCGGAGATTGAGCCGCGCCAACCCAATCATTCGTCAGCCGTGCAGCTTACCCTGCTCGACCTTTGGGGTATGCCCATAGAGGAACCGGTAAAAAAGAAAAAGGCAGCGAAAAAGGAAAGCAAGCCGAAGCCTATGCCGTCCACGCCTAAACCGCAAGTCAAAGTTACTCCACCCGTTGAAGCCGCCAAGCCGATAAACGGTAATAAGGAAGAAAAGCCGGAAAATGCCGAAAAGCCAAACGACCCGGACGACATTTACGCCACTCTGGATTGGGAAACCAATCCTCCCATCAACGGCTTCTATGAGACAATGATGAGCCTGACAGCGGAACGGCGCAAGGCCCTACGGCTTGAGGCAGAACGGCACAGGCAGGAACAACTGAAAAAGATGGGTATCAAAGAAACGTTGAACCCTGCTTTTGCGCCTTCTTCGGACAATATGGATAAAAAGCCGGAACAAACGGAAGAAATAAAGCAACCTGAAACACCGGCAGAAGTTGTGCCTACTTCCGAAACGGTTGCCACTTCCCTGTTCCCGGAACTTGAAACGGAAAAGCCGAAGGAGGAAGTCATGGACCTTTCTCCCCGTCCGTTCAACGGCCTGCTGGAGCCACACCACCGTGACGGCTCGATGGTGCTGGATGCTTCACGCAATCTCGGTTACCTGAAAGACCTCACGCCTTACGGTGCGACCTTCCAACCGCTCGACCTCCGTGGCTATCAAAAAGAGAAAGCGATGCTGTATATATCGCTCCGTGACGCTTACGAACGTCTGTATAGCCACGAGACGGAGAACCATACGGAACACAAACCGCAGCGCGGGTATCTCAACACCTACTACGATGAGTTTGTCATGCGTTACGGTAACCTCAACGCCAGACAGAACGTGAAACTGGTGATGATGGATGCCGGAGGGCGCGACATCCTTTCGCTGGAACGTGCGGAGGACGGCAAGTTTGTCAAGGCGGACATCTTCGACCGTCCCGTTTCCTTCTCGGTGGAGAGCAGTGTCAATGCAGGCTCTCCCGAAGAAGCCTTGTCCGCATCGCTCAACAAGTTCGGCACGGTCAATCTCGGCTATATGCAGGAGATAACCGACACTACGGAAGAGGAACTGCTTGGTGCCCTCAAGGGGCGCATCTTCTACAACCCGCTCGTAACCGGTTACGAAATCAAAGACCGCTTCATCGCGGGGAACGTGATAGAGAAGGCGGAACGCATAGAGGGCTGGATGGAGGACAATCCCGAAAGTGAGCGGATGCCGGAGGTGAAACAGGCGTGGGAGGCATTGAAGGAAGCCGAACCGCAGCGCATAGCCTTTGAAGACCTCGACTTCAACTTCGGTGAACGCTGGATTCCCACGGGCGTGTATGCCGCCTACATGAGCCATCTTTTCGACACGGACGTGAAAATCGCCTACTCCGCAAGCATGGACGAGTTTTCGGTGGCGTGCGGCTACCGCACCATGAAAATCACGGACGAGTTTCTGGTGAAGGGGTATTACCGGAACTATGACGGTATGCACCTCCTAAAACACGCCCTGCACAACACCTGCCCCGACATGATGAAGTCCATCGGCAAGGACGAGCATGGCAACGACATCAAGGTGCGCGACAGCGAGGGCATACAGCTCGCCAACGCCAAGATTGACGAGATACGAAACGGCTTCTCCGAATGGCTCGAAGAGCAGTCGCCGCAGTTCAAGGAGCGGCTTACGACGATGTATAACCGCAAGTTCAACTGTTTCGTGCGCCCGAAGTATGACGGCTCGCACCAGACTTTTCCCGACCTCAACCTGAAAGGGCTGGCAAGCCGGGGAATCAAGAGCGTTTACCCGTCGCAGAAGGATTGCGTCTGGATGCTGAAACAGAACGGCGGCGGGATCTGCGACCACGAGGTGGGAACCGGCAAGACGCTGATAATGTGCATAGCGGCACATGAGATGAAGCGTCTGAACTTGGCGCACAAGCCGATGATTATCGGGCTGAAAGCGAATGTGGCGGAGATTGCCGCCACCTATCAGGCGGCATATCCCAATGCGAGGATTCTCTACGCTTCTGAAAAGGATTTCTCGACCGCCAACCGCGTGCGTTTTTTCAACAACATCAAAAATAACGATTACGATTGCGTCATCATGTCGCACGACCAGTTCGGCAAGATACCGCAGTCACCGGAGTTGCAGCAGCGCATCCTGCAGGCGGAGCTTGACACGGTGGAGGAAAACCTCGAAGTCTTGCGGCAGCAGGGCAAGAACGTGTCGCGGGCGATGCTGAAAGGGCTGGAGAAGCGCAAGCACAACCTTGTGGCGAAGCTGGAGAAGGTGGAACACGCTATCAAGTCCCGCACGGATGATGTGGTGGACTTCAAGCAGATGGGCATCGACCACATCTTCATTGACGAGAGTCACCAGTTCAAGAACTTGACTTTCAACACCCGTCATGACCGTGTGGCGGGATTGGGAAACTCGGAAGGAAGCCAGAAGGCCCTGAATATGCTCTTTGCCATCCGTACCATACAGGAACGCACGGGCAAGGACTTGGGGGCTACGTTCCTTTCGGGCACGACCATTTCCAACAGTCTGACGGAACTGTACCTGCTCTTCAAATACCTGCGCCCCAACGAACTGGAACGGCAGGACATTCGCTGTTTCGATGCTTGGGCTGCCATCTTCGCCAAAAAGACGACCGATTTTGAGTTCAACGTAACGAACAATATCGTTCAGAAGGAGCGTTTTCGCTATTTCATCAAGGTGCCGGAGCTTGCCGCCTTCTACAACGAGATTACCGACTACCGCACGGCGGAGGATGTAGGTGTGGACAGACCAAACAAGAATGAGATACTGCACCACATACCGCCCACACCGGAGCAGGAGGACTTCATACAGAAGCTGATGCAGTTCGCCAAGACAGGCGACGCGACACTGCTGGGCAGACCGCCGCTTTCGGAAACGGAGGAGAAGGCGAAGATGCTCATCGCCACCGATTACGCCCGCAAGATGGCACTGGATATGCGCATGATAGACCCGAACTACGAAGACCACCCCGACAACAAGGCGAGCCACTGCGCCAAGATGATAGCGGAGTATTACCACAGATACGACGCACAGAAAGGCACGCAGTTCGTATTCTCGGACTTGGGGACGTATCAGCCGGGTGAAGGGTGGAACGTGTACAGCGAGATCAAGCGGAAGCTGACGGAGGACTACGGCATACCGGCCGGCGAAGTCCGCTTCATTCAGGAGTGCAAGACCGACAAGGCGCGCAAGGCGGTGATAGACGCCATGAACGCCGGAACGGTGCGCGTGCTGTTCGGTTCCACCTCCATGCTCGGAACGGGTGTGAACGCGCAGAAACGGTGCGTGGCGATCCATCATCTTGATACGCCGTGGCGCCCGTCCGACCTGCAACAGCGTGACGGACGTGGTGTCAGGGCCGGCAACGAGATTGCCAAGCACTTTGCGGGGAACAACGTGGATGTCATCATCTATGCGGTGGAAAAATCGCTGGACAGCTACAAGTTCAACCTGCTGCACTGTAAGCAGACGTTCATCTCGCAGCTCAAGAGCGGGGCGATGGGCGCGCGTACCATTGACGAGGGAGCTATGGACGAGAAATCGGGCATGAACTTCTCGGAGTACATGGCGTTGCTCTCCGGTAATACCGACCTTTTGGACAAGGCGAAATTAGAGAAGCGTATCGCCTCGCTCGAAGGGGAACGCAAGTCGTTCAACAAGGGCAAGCGCGATTCGGAGTTCAAGCTGGAAGCCAAGACGGGAGAACTGCGCAACAACACGGCTGTCATCGAAGCCATGACGGAGGACTGGAACCGTTTTCTTTCCGTTGTCAAGACCAATAAGGAGGGCAACCGCCTGAATGCGGTCCAGGTGGACGGCGTAGATTCTACCGATGAAAAAGTTATCGGAAAGCGTTTGCAGGAGATAGCCAAGAACGCCACTACGGGCGGACTGTACAAACCGATTGGGGAACTGTACGGCTTCCCCGTCAAGGTGGTCAGCGAAAGGACGCTCAAAGAGGGACTGGAGTTTACAGACAACCGCTTCGTGGTGGAGGGAAACTACAAGTACACCTACAACAACGGGCATCTGGCGATGGCGGACCCGGTAGCCGCCGCGCGCAATTTCCTGAACGCGATGGAGAAGATACCTTCCACCATTGACCAGTACAAGGTGAAGAACGAGGTGCTGGAGAAGGAGATTCCGCAGTTGCAGGAGATAGCGGGCAAGGTGTGGAAGAAGGAGGACGAGCTGAAACAGCTGAAGTCCGAACTCGCCGCACTGGACCGCAAGATACAGCTTGAGCTGGCTCCGGCTCAGGAAAACACGGAAGAGAACCGGCAAGGCAACGAGAAAAAACAGACGGAACAACAGCCGGAAAGCCCGCACGTGGACTTTGTACGCAGTCATTTAATTATAGGGAGACCCGGTTTATCGGAATCCAAAGGTGTAAAACTTTAATATCGAAGTCTTGACAGAAAAAGCCAGTGGTTGAATTTTTCACCACTGGCTTTAATTCTAATAATTTTTCAATCTAATATGACCGAATCTATAACGTTAAATCATAGATTATGTGTCTATTTGTGAAGAAAAAGACGTAACTTTGTATCAAAATCAAATAAGCATAACAATGGAACCATCTATATACAGTTTTTCACTTTATACCGCACTGCCGTTGATGTTATTCTTCGGCTTTTATTTTTTGTTTGCAAAGACTCCTGAAAAGAAAATTTTCAAGAATTATCTCCGCTCCCGACAGATTATGGGTATAGCTATGCTGCTGCTTTCGGCAAATTATTTGGTACATTTCTTCTTTGGTATCCGATTCAAAAATGCGGATTCTGCCATATTGATGAACATGTCCACATACTTCCTGTGCTATTCTCTGTTCAGTTCGGCATTGATAATGTTGCTTGATCGTTTTTACATTACCAAACGGCGTGTGTGGACACATATCATTTTATGGATTATATTTTCAACTCTTTCCGGAGTTGTGTTGTTCCTGTTGCCAAGCGGAATCATGCAAAAATTCTCTTTATTTGCTTTAGCTGTATGGTTAGTCGTTTTTGGAGTCGTTTTAGCTCGCAGAGTCATAGTTGCATACCGTAGAGCCATTCGGATTTTCAATGAAACTCAGGCGGATGATATAGGCGCATATATCGAATGGCTTTCCATATTCACTTATTGGGCTGTTATCTTCGGTGTCGGATGCGGATTGCTGACATTTCTGCCAGACAAATATGTTTTTATCTGGATTTTGTCGTCAATACCGTTCTACAGCTATCTTTTCTACAGCTATCAGAACTACCTGCTGTTCTATGAACAGGTGGAAAATGCTTTTGAGCAAGATATACAATCTGAAGAAGAACTTCTGACAAATTCGGGAACTGAACCCGAAATGGTTTCAGAAGAGGAAATTCCAGTGTCCTATACAGGAATTATAGAGAAGGTGGACAACTGGATAAAGACAGACGGCTATGTCCAGCAGGGACTTACCATAAAAGAACTGTCCGAAATACTTCATACGAACCGTACCTATCTTTCCGCTTATATCAAGACTACGTATAAAATGACATTCCGCGAATGGATAACCGGTCTCCGGTTGGAGTATGCGAAAAACATACTGAAGGAACATCCGGAAATCAATATACAGAAGCTGGCTGAGTCTTCCGGTTTTCTTTCCCGCAGTAACTTTATCAAATTATTTACAGAGAAGGAAGGATGTACGCCTGGCAAGTGGAAAAAAGCAAATCTGGAATAATTTGTGTGGTAAAAAGCCGATGAAAAAGGTCTCAGAAGCTCATTTTCAAAAAGTGCTCAAGCGACAAAAAAGTGCTAATTCGACAAAAAAAAGTGCTCAAACGACAATTTGAAAAGTGCTCAAACGACAATTTTTATAAAACGCTGTATTTCAACAGAAAAAGTTTTTGTAATATTTTGGGCGCTGAATGGCATTTATTACCTTTGGAGAAGACAAAGATAATAAATTCAAGTTTATATGAGCAGAAAAATCACTTTTCTTACCCTGTTTCTGTGGCTGATGACGGTAACTTTTCCTGTCATTGCGCAGCAGAAAGCAGACACGACCTACACCTTCCGCTTCGTTCCGCAGAAGGACATGTTCTACGTGCCTTGGAATGGCAATGACACGGAACTTGCCCGCCTGTTGGAATGTATCGAAAACAACAAAACCACAATTCTTGACGGCAAGCTGCCGCTATTGGTTGACGGCTACTGCAATTCGCTGGGCGGTGAAGCCGAGAACCTTGCAACAGCGAAGATTCGAGCCAACCGTGTGAAATCAGAACTGATTACACGAGCGAAAATCAAGGAAGAAAACTTCATTACCCGCAATCATGTGACAGAGGGTGATTTTGTCACCGTGCGCCTGACGGTACTGGTAAAGGAAACAGCCGTGACGGATGCGGAAGCGGAAGCACGACGCAAGGCGGAAGCCGAACGACTGGAAGCCGAGAAGCGTGCCGAACAGGAACGGCTTGCCGAAGAGCAGCGCAAGGCGGAAGAAGCCCGACTTGCCGCTGAAAAGGCAGAAGCCGAGAAAGCCGCTCAACAAAATACACTTGCCGACACGCCGTCGGAAACCAAAATCACAACTGATTATCATCTCTCCCTGCGTGCCAACCTGCTGCGCTGGGCTACCCTGACACCCGATTTAGGAGTTGAATGGCGCATCTGCCCGTCGTGGGGCATTGCCGTAAACGGCTCATGGACTTCATGGACGTGGAGCGACAAGGACCGCCGCTATGCACTCTGGGAAGTGGCTCCGGAAGTACGTTACTATATGGGTGAGAAGAAAGCCTGGTATCTGGGCGCGATGTTCAAGGCCGGACAGTTCAACTACAAGCTCTCCGAAACAGGCAAGCAGGGCGACCTGATGGGTGGCGGCATCACCGCTGGCTATCAGCTGAGGCTGAACAAGGCACTGGCTCTTGATTTCAACCTCGGTTTGGGCTACCTGAATGCCGATTTCGAAAAATATGAAGTCATCGACGGTGTACGTGTACGCCGCGGCAACGAAACAAAAGATTGGTGGGGCCCCATCAATGCCGGTGTGACATTGGTATGGAAGTTATTCTAACACGGAGGAATAGAATATGAAAGCAAGACAATATATAAATATGATGGGAATGGCAGCCGCCGTGCTGCTCTCTTCCTGCGTGAAGGACACGCTTTATGACACGCCGCATCCCGACTATGGGAAGATTGCGGTGACAGCCGACTGGTCGGCCCGCGGTGAGGGTATCGACATACCTGCCACATGGACGGTCACCATGGGCGACTATACGGGTACGGAGACTTCCGCCACCCATGCCCCCGACCATCTGTTTGCTCCGGGCAGCTACACCCTTGCGGTGTGGAACCCAACTGAAGGAATCACGGTAAATGGTACCACCGCCACCATTGCCGCAGCCACGGGAAACCGGGCAGGCACGGATGCCTTTGTGAACAATGCCCCGGGATGGTTCTTCACCTATACGGAACAGGTGACCATCGAGAAAGACAAGAACTATCCGCTGACCGCTGCAATGAAGCAGCAGGTGCGCGAGCTGACGCTTGTCGTCGAACCGACGGGTGATGCCGCCGGACGCATCACGGAGATTGTTGCCCATCTGACGGGTGCAGCCCGAACACTCAATTTCGCTACCGATACCTACGGAGCCGCTTCGAACGTCGTGCTGCCCTTCACCAAGATAACCGAAGGTGACGATGCCGGCAAGTGGAAAGCCACGGTGCGGCTGCTGGGTGTGACCGGCACGGAACAACTGCTGAAGGGTGAAATCCGCTATGCTGACGGCAACCCGACCCCCACCACGCTGAAAAGCGACCTCACAGAAGCTCTCAAGGAGTTCAACACAAGAAAGGGCGAATCGCTGACCCTCGGCGGAACGCTGGTTGAGACTCCCGAAGGCATGGAAGTGGACGGAGCCGAAATCAACGGCTGGGAAGAAGTGAAAGGTGATGATGTAAATGCTGATTTGTAAATAATAAAATTATAGATATAATGAAGACGAGATTTTTTACACTTGCAACGCTCGCCCTCGCACTGGCAGCCTGCAACAACGACAACGAGAACCTGAACGGTGACCCCGTGGCCGCCCAGTTTACCGCCAACATCGCCCCCGCCACCCGCGCCAGCGGAACCACCTGGACTGGCGGCGACCGTATCGGCATCACCGACATCGGCAACGATTCCCAGTACGGCAACGTGCCTTTCATCCTGAAAAACGGGAAATTTGAGGCAGAAGGAAAGGTCATCTATATCGAAGATACAAAGACCCATACTTTCCGCGCCTACTATCCGTACAACATGACGGGAGGCATCCTCGCAGCCACGACCGATGCCACGGCGCAGCAAAACAAGCCTGCCATCGACTTCCTCTTTGCTTCAGGAGCCACGGGAGACAAAAACAACCCGGTAGTAAGCTTTACCGACAAAACCGCCAAAGGCGGTGAAGACAACTCCTTCCACCACCGCATGAGCCAGATAACCCTTACCTTCGAGGCGGGCGACGGCGTGGATTTCAGCGTGGTCAAGCCTGAACGTTACACGCTGGACGGATTGTTACTCACCGGTACGTTCAACACGGCCGACGGTATTGCCACCGCAGACAACGGGGCACAGACCGGAGAACTGGCCATGAATCTGGCAGACGGCAATCTCACGTCATCGATCATCCTCTTCCCGCAGACAGTTGCATCCCTGCCGTTGGTTGTGAATTACAAAGGTCAGGAATATCATGCCACACTCACCATGCCCGAAGGCGCACTGCTGGCGGGCAACAACTATACCTATACCGTCAAGGTACGCAACAAAGTCCTTGAAGTCAGCGAAGCCACCATTGCAAAGTGGAACGATATAGACGGTGGAGATGTGGGTGCTGACCTGTAGGATTTTAATAATTAATCGATTAGAATAAAGAATTATGAGACATAGATTATTTATCCCCGCAGCCACCGCACTGCTGTTCGCCCTCGCCGCCTGCACGCAGGACGAACTTGCTGATGATAACCGTCTGCCCGAAGGTGAATACCCCGTCGTCATCCGTGCCACCGGACTGTCCGTAGAGACAACGCCGCTGGCAGCCCCTTCCACCCGTGCCGCTGTGGACGGCGACTGGCAGGGCGTCACTTCCGTGGCACTCAAGATGGGCGATGCGGTAAAGGAATACACCGTAACGGCTTCTACCGATTTCAAGAGTGCCACGCTCTCACGCGAGAACGACCCGTACTACTGGACCAGCCGCGACCCGATTACCGTATCGGCATGGTGGCCCTTCAACAATGCCGACATCACACAGATGCCTGCCGTGAAGGTGGCCGAAGACCAAAGCAAATTGGCTGACTTCCAGAACAGTGACTTCATCTCTGCTGAGAACCGGAAGGTGGAATTTAACAACCCGACTCTTGAATTTACCCACCGCACGGCACGCGTGACAATCGAACTGAAGCCCGGCACGGGATTCACGAGCGTTGCTGGTGCCATGGTGAGCCTCGTGAGCCTGTCTGCCGATAACGGCAACCCGACCGCCATCAAGACTTACAATGCAAGCGGCAACACCTACGAGGCACTGACCGCCCCGCAGACCGTTGCGGCAGGCAAGCCGTTCGTCCGGGTGGAACTCGGTGGCGGCACCTTCTACTTCCGCCCGCAGACCAACGTCGTATTAGAGGCGGGCAACCGCTATACCTACACCGTTAAGGTGAATGCCACCGACCTGACGTTAGAGGGTTGCACTATCGGTGACTGGGCTGACGGTGGCGGCGAGAGCGGCGCAGCTGAGGATTTGGGCTACATCTACGACAGCAACACCAAGACCTACACGGTCTATAACGCCAACGGCCTGATGAATGTAGCCGAATTAGTGAACGGAGGTAAGACCGACATTAACATTACCCTCGACACAAACATTGACCTCACAGGCAAAGACTGGACACCGATAGGCACAGACTACGACAACTCATACAAAGGCACCTTCGACGGTGGCGGCCATACCATCACGGGGCTGACCTTTACGACAAATGACGAATTTGCGGGTCTGTTCGGCTGGCTCAATAGAACTGGTACGGTGAAGAACGTGGTGATGGAGGGCGTACAGATAACAAGCAATCAAATATATGGCGGCAGTATTGGCGGCGTGGTAGGATATAGCTGGGGCACCATTGAAAACTGCTCGGTGTCGGGCAGCGTCAGCGGCACGGTGTATGTCGGCGGTGTGGTGGGTGCTCAAATAGGCGGTTCCATCACCGGATGCAGTTCCTCTGCCACAGTGAAGGGAACGGTCGATGTCGGCGGCGTGGCAGGTCAGACGAATTCGAGTGCCACCCTGACCGCTTGCTATGCCACGGGCAACGTGACCATAGAAATAAACCCCGCAAAGAATATCGCTGGCGGCAGTCTGGTGGGAATGAACGCAGGAAGCAGCCTCCTTGCCTGCTATGCCACGGGCAACGTAACCAGTACGGGTAGTAGCACTGGCTATATACATATCGGCGGCTTTTTGGGAAATAACTACACCACCGTGACCGCCTGCTATTGGAAGAACAATCATGAACAAGGTATCGGCTACAATAGGGAAAGCACCGGAGCCACGAAGGTGGACGGCTCTGTCGTTACCTGGCAGAAAGCCGTCGATGCCATGAACACCGCCTTGCAGAACGCAGGCTCAGAGTGGCGTTACGAACTTAAAGGAGCATTGCCTACCTTGAGGAAGCAGTAAACCGTCGGGCGGAAAAGTTACGCCCGCAACGGAAAGAACCAGAGTAATAAAATAACAGATATTATGAGGATAAGATTTTTTGCACTTGCAGCGCTCGCCCTCTCACTCGCCGCCTGCACGCAGGACGAAGCGGGCTTCCTACCGGAAGGGGCGGAAGGCACACCCATCGTCTTCACCGCCACGGGGCTGAATCCCGCCGCGACAGCCACCGCCGGCACCCGTGCCCCCGCGGATGGCAATTGGACGGGTGTGCAGAGCGTGGCAGTCCTGATGGACGGCACGGTGAAGACGTACAACGTGACGCCCTCCACCGCCGACCCCACCAGCGCCACGCTGACCTCCACCGACCCGTACTACTGGACCAACCACAACGACATCACCGTCACAGCGTGGTGGCCCTACACCGCTGGCGAGACAACCCCACCTGCGGTAAAGGTAAAAGCCAACCAAAGTGCCCAGAAAGACTTTGAGGGCAGCGACCTCATCGTAGCCGACGGACAGACGGTGACCTACGGTAGCCCCACGCTCCGCTTCACCCACCGCACGGCGCGAGTGACCGTCGTTCTGACGGACTACACCGAGGGGCTGGCATCCGTGCAGCTGACGGGTCTCTCCACCGAAGGCGACAACCCGGATATAATCACCCCGTATGACAAGGGCAGCAACACCTACACCGCCATCGTAGCCCCGCAAAGTGTGGCAGCTGGCACAGCCTTCATTACCTGCACCTTCACTAACGGCAAGACCTTCGTTTATAAGATGAAGAATGCTACCGACTGGCAGGCGGGCGGTGAATATACCTACACCGTCTCCCTCGCTGCGGCAAAAGACCTGGGCTATACCATAGAGAGCAACGGCAGCTACACCGTGACCTCCGCCGATGGCCTGATGAATGTAGCCGAATTAGTGAACGGAGGTAAGACCGACATTAACATTACCCTCGACACAAACATTGACCTCACAGGCAAAGACTGGACACCGATAGGCACAGACTACGACAACTCATACAAAGGCACCTTCGACGGTGGCGGCCATACCATCACGGGGCTGACCTTTACGACAAATGACGAATTTGCGGGTCTGTTCGGCTGGCTCAATAGAACTGGTACGGTGAAGAACGTGGTGATGGAGGGCGTACAGATAACAAGCAATCAAATATATGGCGGCAGTATTGGCGGCGTGGTAGGATATAGCTGGGGCACCATTGAAAACTGCTCGGTGTCGGGCAGCGTCAGCGGCACGAATTGTGTCGGCGGTGTGGTGGGTAGCCAAAAGGCCGGTTCCATCACCGGATGCAGCTCCTCTGCCATAGTTAAGGGAACGCGCTATGTCGGCGGCGTGGCAGGAGAAAAATGGGGCACCATGACCGCTTGCTATGCCACAGGCAACGTGACCTTAGAAATTAACTCCCCACAGGATCTCTCAGGCGGCGGTGTAGTGGGATTAAACGGAGGAAGCACCGTCCTTGCCTGCTATGCCACGGGCAACGTAAATAGTAAGGGTAGCAACACTGGCAATGTACATATCGGCGGCTTGTTTGGAGATAACTACACCGTCGTGACCGCCTGCTACTGGAAGAACAATCAGGAACAAGGCTTCGACCGCAATCAGCATAGCACCGCCCCCGAAGCCACGAAGGTGGACGACTCTGTCGTTACCTGGCAGAAAGCCGTCGATGTCATGAACACCGCCTTGCAGAACGCAGGCTCAAAGTGGCGTTACGAACTTAACGGAGCATTGCCTACCTTGAGGAAGCAGTAAACCGTCGGGCGGGAAAAGTCCCGCCCGCAACGAACATTAACTGAAGTATAATCCCAATAAAGAAAGGAGGACGTGATGGAACACACGGAGAATCCACCATATTGGTTTTGGCATCAAGGCATTGTCAATAATAATATAGACTCCAGTGTAAATATGGAAGCTGTAAGCCGGACATTGTCAAGATTGGTGCTCATTAAAGACAACAAATCAAGTAATTAAATTAAAAACATGGGACTTTTTCACAGAGGCAAGAAAAATAATGACGATGAGCCGGACAGTGTTCAAACCAATTCATTCTCTGATATTATGAATGGTTTGCAGTACGCCGTAAACTGTGCACAAGATACATTACAGAATCATCAGATACAAAATCTGACCAGACTTTTTGAAGGAACAAATGCAAATAACGCAAATACGTTCCAATCAAAAAAAATCATGGTTGGAGACAAGACTATTGATATTCCACTTATAGCCTTGATATCCCATCATTATCTTGCAATGGATAATGTGCAGATAAAGTTCAAGGCGAAGGTCGGAAGCGTGGAATCACAGATCCCGGAAAACAACTTGCTGTTATCCAGTCCGCACAGAGCCAATCTCCAGATGCAGATGAGCAACATAAAACCGGATGCGGATGATGTCATGGAGGTTTGCGTCAATTTTAAGGTTCAGGAGACTCCGGAGAGCATTTCCCGAATTATTGACGATTTTGTAAAAAATATCTAACAATTTTAAAATTCAAATGTTATGGCAGAAGAAATAAAGAACCAAGGGCAACAAGAAAATGCGGAAAACTTGAATGAAAATGTAAGCGGACAGGCGAAAGAAATTATCTCCGCTGCATTGGAAGAGACTCAAAACAGAGAAACTTCTCCAGTTCTTAAAGCAGATTCAAACGTGACTGACAAATTCAAGGGGCTTCCCATGCGGGAACTTATTGCAGCTCCACTTATTGCAGCAGCCGAAGCACAACAGGAATTGGCAGCGACAGCATGGAATTTCTACCAGCAAATTGCATTTGATGGTAAAAGCGGCAATAAAGCGCGTATATTGGAATTCGATGTCGAAAGACCGATACAGCAGGATGGAAAAATGACAACAATGTCACAAAGTGTCAAGGCTCCGTTTATAGGATTGGTGCCTATTCCTTCCCTGCTCATAGATCGCGTGGATGTCGATTTCCAGATGGAGGTTACCGATACATCAAACGTAAAAAGCACTACCAACGCAGAAGTAGAGGCAAAAGCTTCTGCAAAACATTGGTTTATAAATGCGGAAATCAGCGGCAAAGTCACGACCGCCCGCGAGAACACCCGCATGACCAACCAAACGGCAAAATACCAGATACATGTGACAGCCAGTCAGCAGCCGCAGACCGAAGGTCTGTCTAAACTGATGGATATAATGGCATCATGTATCGAGCCTATAACAAACGAAAGTAACAGTAAGTAAATATATGAATTTGATTCAAGCATTAAGATTGCCAAACAGTCAAGCAGTAATGACAAATATTGCACGGTTTCATTATCAAAATATTTATAATGTAGGTTTGCCCCCTCCGATTTTCACGCAAAGTAATTTGACATTTCAAATAAAAGGATATACCCGTAACTATCGTTTTCTTAGATTAGACTATGCCTGTGTCATATATATTGCGGATAGAATAGCAGTCGTTGCTTCAAATGGCATAGATACTTTAAGTTCAGGTTTTTCGGGGTGTTATATGGCCAGTTTTAGGCACAATGGCATTAGGTATGTTGCTCATATTCCAACGCCTAACAATAGTATTAAAACATCATGGAATCGGGCGGTTAAAAATCGAATAATAGATAATGTTGTTCTTTTTAAACCTACTGAAGGATTGGCGAGAATCCCAGGAACCATTGGTATTTGGGGAATTATAACATTTAACGATAGATGTTATCGGCTTGATGTAAATGAAAACGCTCCTCCAAGTCAAGCCATACGTGGCCAAAGAATTTTTAACTCAATCCCGAGAAATCCCATACTAACAGAAATTCCACCTATCGCCGGTGGTCAGATGCCTTAATAATTATAACAATTGTAAATAAGGGAAGAATGGTTGTTTCATTGAGGAGTAGAATTCTATTCGGATATATAATTCTGGTGGCGGTCATAGGCAGCATGGCCGCCATTCTCATCCATGAACCTGCGAAGTTCCACGACCTATATGCGTATTTTAAATAACGGTATTTACACAAACAGCAAATGAGCGAACAATTCGTTACCACTACCAAGCATTTCCGCAAGCTGCTTGCCGCAGGCTATCTGTTGATAGTCCTGCTGGTGGGCGGCATCATCTGCACGTGGCTCGGAGAATGGCGCGACTTGGAGTTGCTGGAACGGGAGAACCGTGAAATCAACCGCTTCCGCAAGGAAACACACGATGCGTATGTGGGTGTGGTGGAGTTGTCTCTTTTGGGCGAGTCGGTGCTGGAATGGGACGATAAGGATGTGGCGGCATACCGGCGGCAACGGATGACGGTGGATAGTATGCTTTGCCGCTTCAAGAGCCATTACGAATCGGTGCGCATAGACAGCGTGCGCCACTTGCTGGAGGACAAGGAAAAGCGGCTGTGCGCCATCATGGAGGCTCTGGAACAACAGGCGGACATCAACCGCCGGATAGCCAAGCAGGTGCCGGTGATAGTGCAAACGAGCAGGCAGGAAGAGCCGAAGAAACAGAGGAGGAAAGGTTTTCTCGGGTTGTTCGGCAAGAAACAGGAAGCACCTCCGACGACGACCACCACGATGCTCTACACACTGAACCGTGATATGATAGCGCAACAACGTGCCCAAAGCCATCGTCTGTCGGAATATGCCGACAGCCTTGCCAGCCGCAATGCGGAACTGAACCGCCAACTGCAAACCCTTATCCAGCAGATGGACCACAAGGTGCAGGCTGACTTGCAGGAACGTGAGGCGGAAATATCCGCTATGCGTGAAAAGTCGTTCTTGCAGGTAGGTATCATAACGGGTGTCATGCTGCTGTTGCTCATTATTTCATACATCATCATTCACCGCTATGCCACCCGCATCAAGCAGTACAAACGTAAGACAACAGATTTAATCGGGCAACTGCAAAAGTCAGTAAAACAAAACGAATCGTTGATAGCCTCACGCAAGAAAGCGATGCACACCATCACCCACGAGCTACGCACACCACTGACTGCCATACATGGATATGCGGAACTGATGCAAGACAACGAAGAAGAAAAGATAAGCGGTTATGCGGACAATATCCTGCAAGCCTCCAAGAGAATGACCGACATGCTCAACTCCCTGCTTGACTTCTTCCGCTTGGACAGCGGCAAGGAACAGGCGAATGTCCGTCCGTTTCGTTTGGAAAACATCGCGGAGCTGTTGCAAACGGAGTTTACGCAACAAGCAGAAGCAAAAGATCTTAAACTTACCATCGAGTGCCCGGAGGGTATTATCCTGAATGGCGACAAGGAGCGCATCATACAGATATGCGACAACCTGCTGGGCAATGCCGTCAAGTTCACGAATGCCGGAAGCGTTTCACTTGTCATAAGCTATGACGGCAATAGGCTGACCCTTGTAGTAGAGGACACCGGAACCGGCATGAGTGCGGAAGAACAACAGCAAGTGTTCGGAGCGTTCGAGCGGCTTTCCAACGCCGCCACGCAAGACGGTTTCGGATTGGGGTTAAGCATTGTGAAACAGATAGTCGGGATGCTTGGCGGCACTATACGCTTGGAAAGCGAAAAAGGAGAAGGCAGTCGTTTTACTGTGGAGTTGCTAATGAACACTGCCGATATTGGTATTGAAGAACAGACAGCCGCAGAAAGTCTGGCTCATATAGAAAGACCTTATTCTGTCATCGTATTGGACGACAATCCGATGGTATTATCCATGACAAAGGAAATGTATGCTGGTATAGGTGTGCATTGCGACACGTTCACCACTATTGGCGATGCAATGGAAGCCATGCGGCAGCACACATACGACCTCATGATAACCGATATGAAAATGCCGGAGATTAACGGCTATGAGGTGTTGGAGTTGTTACGCTCGTCAAGTGTCAGCAACTCGAAAGAGATTCCCATTGTCGTGGCGACCGCCTCCGGCAGTTGCAGCGAAGAGGAGCTGTTGGAAAATGGATTTACCGCCTGCCTGTTCAAGCCATTTTCCATTTCCGAACTGGTTGCTGTATCAGACAAATGCCTTTTGACAAGTACGGACAAGGATGAACTTCCCGACTTGTCCTCTCTGCTTGCATATGGTGACAAACGGGCGATGCTCGACCGTTTGATAACCGAAACAGAAAAGGATATGCAGGCTGTCCGGGAAATCATGGAGAGGAATGACCGCAAGGCGTTGGACGAATGGATGCACCGTCAGCGAAGTTCATGGGCTGTTATCCGTGCTGACAAACCCTTGTGGAACCTGTATGAACTGCTGCATCAAGAATCTGAATGTTCCGAAATGGAATTGCGGAAATGCGTGGATGCCATGCTTCGTATGGGAACAGTTATCATAGAACTTGCGCAAAAGGAAAGGAGGTTGTCGGATGAAAGTATTTGTGATTGAGGACAACCCCGTCTATAACGATTATGTCTGCAACCTGCTGAAGAAAGACAGCTTCGATACTATGTCGGCATATAATCTTGCCACTGCCAAGAAACTATTGGCAAAGTCAGAGGTGGATGATATTGTCGTTGCCGACCTACGCCTCCCCGACGGTGAAAGCATAGAGTTGTTACGGTGGATGCGTGCCAACGACAAACAGCAGGTGTTTATCGTTATGACCAATTACGGGGAGGTGCATACGGCAGTGGAAAGTATGAAGCTCGGCTCAAAGGATTACATACAGAAACAGTTGTTGGAGGATAAACTGATACCGCTTATCCGCACCCTGCAAAAAGAACATGAAAAGCGACTACAATGGAACATTCCGATATTCGTCCGGCAGGGCGAAGCCTATCAGAAAATCAAGAAACGTGTGCGCCTTGTAGCCACCACCCGGATGAGCGTGCTGATACTGGGCGAGAACGGTACGGGCAAGGAACATATCGCACAACATATACACCAACAAAGCAAACTTGCCGATAAACCTTTTGTGGCAGTGGACTGCGGAGCCTTGTCCCCGTCATTGATACAATCCGCCTTCTTCGGACACGTCAAGGGTGCGTTTACTGGTGCCGAAGCAAACAAGACGGGGTATTTTCTGGAAGCGGATGGCGGCACGCTGTTCCTTGACGAAGTGGGCAACCTAACAATGGAGATGCAACAGATGCTGCTCCGCGCCATACAGGAACGCCGTTACCGTCCCGTCGGTGCAAAGGAGGACAAAACAGCCAACGTGAGGATAGTGGCTGCAACCAACGAGGATTTGCAGAAAGCCGTAACGGAAAAGCGGTTCCGGCAGGATTTGCTCTATCGCTTGCAGGAGTATGTGATAACCATGCCGCCCTTGCGCGACTGCCCGGAAGACATCATGCCATTGGCTGAGTTCTTCCGTGAAATGGCAAACCGTGAGTTGGAACGTGAAGTAAAAGGGTTTGCCGCATCTGCCCGTAATGCCCTGCTCGCCCATGCGTGGCCGGGCAACGTGCGCGAGTTGAAACAGAAGATACAGACGGCAGTCCTGCAATCAGAAGGCGATATGATAACCGAAGCCGATTTGGAACTTGACAATGAACCGTCCGCTACTTCCGCTTGTTTTACATTGAAGAGCGGGGATGAAGAAAGAGGACGTATCCTGCGTGCCTTGAAACAAGCAGCCGGTAACAAGAAAATGGCTGCAAAGATACTGGGTATCGGCAGGACAACGCTGTATAATAAATTGGTAGAGTATGGATTGAATGAAGAAAACTGACCGGAGTATGGCTGTAAATGGCAATAATTGATTAACTTTGCAATTGTATTTCAGAAAATAGCAGGCGATCGGGTAACTTTTCGCCGATGATATAGACATAAGACCGCAAGGCGTTTCGAGCGAAAATCTGGTAAATTGAAACTACGGAGACGATTGCGTGATGCTTATGCTATGCTTACGCATAGCGTGCATTCACGTACTCTCCGTAAAGGCTTTACCAGAGCCATCGCTTGAAAGTAGTGTGAATTGCACGCTACTTTTTTGCCTCGCCAAAAAGGAAAGAAAATACGTTATGGCGAAAATACAATTACTTGCCGTTATCACAATAGATGGCTGTCCGATGAAACTGCATCCCCGGAAGCGGTTGCTTCAAACCGAAGATTACGGTATGGATGAAATACGTGCCAATGCCCTGTATAAGCTGACATCCGACTATTCGGTATCCGTGCTTCAAGAATGGAGGGAGGAAGGTGGAAGCATTTGCCATTTGTTGGAAGTAACTGCCGGGAATACCGAATATGCCAACGGACTGTTACGGATGAACGTGATAGATGAAATCATACTATACGTTGTTCCAACCATCGACGGAAACGGAGCGCATTTTTTCAAGTCAGCACTACCTATGAATGACTGGCGGCTTATGGAGAACAAAACTTATAGGGACGGAGTAATCCGGCTTACCTATCATAAAGAGCCACGGGCATAAAATGTTCAGATTATGAACATCTTGGCGGGATTTCCGTGCTCAGAAAGTGAACACATGTTCAGAATCTGAACACATTTCACAAGGGATGCAATCAAGGATAAAATTATTTTTGAATTTTATCTTTCTGAAAAACAATGTAGTACAATTTTCTCACAATCTTTTCTCGTGTTTAGGGCTATGATTTGCACCATATATCAGTGTGCGCACACTGATAAACAAGTGTAAACCCTCAAAACAGAAAAGATAATGAACCATCTCATACTGGCGGAAACACAGTTTTTCGCCATGATAAACGGAAAAGACAACGGTAGCACGGAAACGGCGTACGGCGGATTCGTGCAGGAAGTAATAAACCTGTGCTACGGCGGCAATGATGCCAAGCATATTATTGTGGCGTTGGCTTTTGCCGAAATCGAATTACAGCACCATCCGCAGAACTTGTCGGCATCGGAGGAGAATGTCGTCACTGTGTATATCCGCAAGGCGTTATCCTTCATCCGAAAGATGCAGAAGATGGTATCCGCTTCTGCAATTACCTCCGTGCCACCACTAACATCCACATCCGAAACCAAAGCCACAGTCCCAGCCTTGCAATGGACTGGTAATGCCGTCGAGTTGGTAGAACTAATCTATGCCCTCTACGCCACCGGCTGCATCAATGGCGGCAAGGCTTCGCTGAAAGAGCTTGCTCCTGTCCTCTATTCCTTTTTCGGTGTGGAGTCCAAAGACTGCTACCGCTTCTATACGGACATCAAACGCAGGAAAAGCGACAGTCGCACCTACTTCCTTGAAAAGATGCAGGACAAACTGAACGCGAAGATGCGACATGACGATGAATTGGAGCGGATGAGGAGATAAACGAATGCCAAACAAAGGATAAGCGGCCGGATTATACGGTTTCTTATCCTTCTTCATTTACAATCACTCTATTATCTGCCGGAAAGCCGATTAAAATCATTAACTTTGCAAGTATTAATCAATGACGGATGAAAATAGATAACCTCGAAATATTGAATGGACTGATTGCCGGAGCCGAAGGCGAGACAGTTGAGTTCAAAGAAACTACCGGGCAGTTGGAGCGTGGAATGGAAACTCTTTGTGCCTTCTTGAACGGTACGGGCGGCACGGTGCTGTTCGGTGTAACCGACAAGGGAAAGATTATCGGTCAGGAAGTGAGCGACAAGACGAAGCGCGATATTGCGGAAACCATCAGACGAATCGAGCCGTTTGCGACCATTGATATATCCTATACAGACATTCCGGGAACGAACAAAAGTGTTATAGCTTTATCAGCGGAAGAACAACGATATATGCGCCCGTTCACCTATAAGGGGAGGGCTTATCAACGGATAGAGAGCGTTACATCTGCCATGCCGCAGGGTATATACAACCTGTTGGTTATGCAGCGAGGCGGAACCTATGCTTGGGATTCCATGCAAAATCCCGGCTTGAAAATATCCGACCTTGACGAAACGGCAATCTTGGGCGCAGTACGTGGAGGAATCAGAGGCGGACGTTTGCCGGAAGGTTCTATGCAGGAGGATGTCCGAACCATCCTTGAAAAATTTGACTTGTTGAATGATGGAAAGCTGAACAATGCTTCCGTTGTCCTATTCGGACGGAACTTCTACCATTATCCCCAATGTCTGCTCCGTTTAGCCCGGTTCAAAGGAACGACAAAAGATGAATTTTTAGATAATCAGCGTGTGACAGGCAATATATTCAACTTGCTGGATGCTGCAATGGCATTTTTCTTCAAGCATTTGTCCCTCTCCGGTAAAATTGAAGGTTTGTACAGAGAAGAGGAACTGAATGTGCCATATAAGGCATTGAGAGAATGTTGCATAAATGCTTTTGCACATCGTGTTTACCATCGCCCCGGCAGTTCAGTCGGGATTGCTATCTATGATGACCGCGTGGAGATTGAAAACAGCGGAACATTTCCGCCTGATATTACCATTGAGAAACTGTTGGGTGGCCACAATTCCGAACCACAAAATCTGATAGTAGCCAATGTGCTGTACAAAAGTGCAGTATTGGAGAGTTGGGGACGTGGCATAGCCCTTATGGTAAACGAATGTCGCCGTGTCGGTATTCCGGATCCGGAGTTTCATACCGACGGCAATGCTGTATGGATTGTGTTTCATTATACAAGAACTACAGTAGGACAAGACCCCACAGCAACCCCACAGCAACCCTATAGTAACCCCACAGTAACCCCACAGTTAGGAAAACTGTTGTCTGCTATTGGGAACAACACTCTCTCTGCTAAAGAAATCATGGAGAAAACGGGAATGAAAGATAAAAGGAATTTCTTAAAGAACTATATCCATCCGGCAATAAATTCCGGTTTGGTCCTTTCACTTTATCCCATAGGCTCCAAGAGTCCGCAACAGAAATACTATCTTACTGATAAAGGTAAAGGTTTCCTGCAACAATAACGGGTATGGCTAAAAAGAAGAAACATAAGAATGATGTAAAAACTGATTTACCGATAATCATGGATTATGGTATCGGCAGTATATCCGTTTATGACCCGGCAGACATAATGCCATACAACGAGCCGCCAATTAGCGAACAAATCCGCTTCAAGAAACTCGGCAAAGAGATGAAATCCGAGTTCAAGTGGCTGGTATCTTCCGTAGTGATTGAGTATTGGCAAGAAAACCGACAGATACCTTTCGGTGAAGAAATGTCGAAACTCAGAACCAGACTGTTGAGAATGTTTGCCGAAGAATACAGCATACTGCTTAAAGACGATACAGAACTGAAAAATTATTTGCTGATGCTTGCCATTACCACCATCAACAAGCATCTCAAATCTGAGAATAAAAAGAGGGTGTCAAAACTCTCTTTTTAACAAAATTACCCTTGCTACAGATATCTGTGACAGGGGTAATTTTCATATTTTGGGTGTTTTGACACATCCCCTTTTTCATATATAAAGGAATCTGTTATTTCTGCTGCAACAGGTGTTTCAAGTTTTCATCATTTGCGATACGTTCCAGTTCCTCTTGAACAATCTGCTTCACTTCCTCCTTGATGCGCCTGTAATTCGCCTGAACCGTTTCCTTCATGCGGTCGTTGCCGTCCCCGTCCGTAAAGTCGGTAATGACGGGGATTTTCTTGTAGGCTTTCTCCTCGCGCTTCACCTTCTCGGCATCCACGACAATCTCGCAATGGAAAATCTTCTGCTCGATACGCTCGTTGAAGTTGTCGGATACCGAACCGACAAACATACCCTGCGTCAAGCCGGAAATCTTGCTCGGCGGGATGAGTGAATCCATCTGCGTGTTGATGGAGGTGGAAACATCCTGCCGGTTGATGGAAATGGACTGCCGTTTCTGCAACACCTTACCGAAGCGTTCGGAAAGCGTCTTGGCGGTTTCACCCACCACCTGACCGGAAAAGATATTGCCGACGGTGTTCATCACGACCTTCGCTTCTTTATCACCGTAGTCGCGCACCAACTGGCTGAAATCCTGAAAGCCCAGACACACGGCAACCTTGTTGCTTCGCGCGGTGGCGATAAGGTTGTCCAACCCCTTGAAATAAATCGTGGGCAGCTCGTCGATGATGACCGACGACTTCAGCATCCCTTTCTTGTTGATGAGTTTCACGATACGGGAGTTATACAGACCGAGAGCGGCCCCGTAGATATTCTGACGGTCGGGATTGTTGCCCACACAGAGTATTTTCGGTTCTTCGGGATTGTTGATGTCCAGCGTGAACTCGCTGTCCGACATCACCCAATAGAGCTGCGGGGAAATCATCCTTGACAAAGGGATTTTCGCGCTTGCTATCTGCCCCATCAACTGCTCCGCAGCCCCTCCGAGCCATGCGTCCATGAACGGAGAAAGATAGTTTTCCAATTCCGGGTAAGAGGTCAGTATCGGGAAAATATCCTCATAGCGGCGGTTCAGGAACTCAATCGCATGGGGAAACGTGCAAAACTTCCCGTTCTGATAGATTTTGAGATACCAGATAATACTGGCAAACAGAATGATAGGTGACTCCACGAAGAAGTCGCCCTGCTTTTGCACCCACGTTTTATTGAGGTTGAGCATTATTGTGTAGGCACTCTCATAGGCATCCGTAATATCTTCCATAAAATCCGGGTGAATGGGATTGCACCGATGAGAGCGTCGCGGGTCGTCGAAGTTGATCACATAGAACTTCGGCTTTACCTTGTAGCCGTCCGGGTGGTTCAGCAGATGGTTGTATGCTATCGTGGACAAGTCGCTGAATTTGAAGTCGTACACATACATCGAGAAGCCCTTTTCTATCTGCTGCTTGATGAAATTATTTACCACTGCATAGGATTTACCGCTGCCCGGAGTACCCAACACGATGGAAGCCCTAAAAGGATTCACGACATTGATCCAGCCATTGTTCCAACGCTTTTTGTAGTAAAACCGTGTCGGAAGATTGACCGAATACTCGCTTTCGATAAGCCGCGTTTCCTGCATGAAGCTCTCGTTCTCGTTGTTGAACACATCATCCATGAGGTTGTGCTTCAACAGGCGGCTCATCCACAGACCGCCCATCAGCAGACAGACATAACCAGCTCCGACGGTCAGAATATACAGCCCTGTTACCGCCTCTATCGGTAGAGGCAAAGCCAGTATCCACCAGTTGAAGAAGAACAGCACGAAGCCGGCGGCAAGAGCCGTCCAGATTCGTCCCCAAGTGATTTTCTCGCCCTTCACGCCCTTTGTCCCCAGACAGGACAAGGCAAGCAGTAGGACGGCAAACAGTTTCGTGTACAGGATGGAACGGAACAGCCCCGCCGTGCGGTTGAAGTTCATCAGGATTCTGTCCACCACACCGATGTCCATACCCCAAAGCCGGATGGCTTCGTAGCAGAACCAGTACACGTTCATGACCACTAAAATAATACTCACGGCACGCAGAAAATCCATGATTTTCGCCAATGCCCTCAAATCGTCTTCTTGTTGTGACATACATTTATTTTTTGATTGTTGATACTTTCGGTTACATTCCCAAGCCCTTGCGCTTCTTCTTTTTCTTCTTGCGTTGCATCGCCCGGATGAAGGCTTCCTCCTCAGCGTCCACTGCCGGACCTTCGGGGGTAAACAGGTTCATGCCACCCGAATGGCTCTCGTATTCCCCTCCGGAATATCCTTGCCTGTTCTCCGGTTCCTCCACCGGAACGGAAAGAGAAATCGGCGGCTGTCCGGCATAAGGCAGCGTGAAGTGTTCCTGCAAGGCGTTGGCGGAAAGTTCCTTGCCCATACGCGAGCCGTTCAACACGCAGCCTGTGCGGTGGTCGATGAACGTGGTTCCATAGATGCGTCCTTCCTCCGTGTAGCGCAGCACGGTGTCGATGCCCTTTCCTTTGAGGGTGGCTACAAACTTCTCCTTGTCATACGTGCCTTCCAGCACGGAAAGGATGGTGCGTTTCGTCATGTCGGCAAGTTTCCTGTCCTTAATCTCCTGCTTGGAACGGGTAAACTTCTTCAGCACGGCTTCATAGCCCACAGACTTCCCGAACTGCGAGGATTTGAAAGGATTGCCGACCTTGTTGCCCTTATCGTCCGTGGCGGAATAGACCAGCCCGTGATACTCGCGTCCGCGTACATTGCCATGCACTTCCTCCACCGTCATATTATATAAGGAAAGAAGGGCGCAGTATTCGCCCATCGTCTGGAAGCGGTACTGCCCGCTGATAGCCTTGACGATATTTCCCACCTGCTTCTTCACGTCGCCCGCAGAGGTGTCCACCTTGTGCAGCGGCGTGTCAAGACGGCGGTTCTTGCGTTCTGCGTCGTGCAGCCCGTACTTCCGTTCCAGTTCTCGTGTTATCTGCTTGCTTCGGTAAAAATTGTTCCGGGTGTCTATGCCCCTGCCGTTCTCGTCCACCCTGACCGTCACGATATGCAGGTGGTGGCGGTCGATGTCCTCATGCTTGAAAACGAGATACGGTTGGTTGCCGAAGCCCATCTTCTCCAGATACTCCCATGCGATATCCTGAAGCTCCGTGTCCGTCAAAATATCGTCGGGATGCGGATTGAGCGAGATATGCACCACCGGTTTCTCCACCTTCGACCGCACGGGCATCAGGGCAAGGAAGTCCTCCATAGCCCGGTGGATGTCCATCGTTCCCGTACCGTCATTGTAGATGCGGTTGGTTGTCAGAAGCCGCCCTTTCGCCTCGTTGATCTTCTCCCCGTTGTAGGCAAGTGCGCCATACAACGAGTTTCCTACACTGATTTTTGCGACCATTTTTCCTGCATCTCCCTTGAAAGTTCCACAATTTTACGGCTCAGTTTCACAAGTTCTACGGTCTGTTGCTCCAGCTTGTAGAGCAACGCCATCGCCTTTTTCTCGGAAAAATGCAGCCTCAGTTCCTTCACTACTTGGTTGTAGTTCGTGCCTATCGCGCGGAACTGCGCATGAAAATCGGACAGCTTGGTGTAGTAATCCACCAGCGTCTTGTCCACTTTCAGCACCTTGAACGGCTGTCCGAAGAAGTGCGCTTTCAGGAAAACCGACTTGGCGTAAACGCCCGACTTCTCGAACATGGAGAGGAAACGGTTGTGTTCCTCCTCGCTGAAACGGACGGTGTAGCGGAACACCGCCGGATCGAGTTTGGGATTTCTCCCGCCTTTGTTTCTTCTTTTTTCACTCATATTACTTTGGATTTAGCGGTTTGACGGCATAAGCCGCCGCTTCGAGGCACAGCACCGCAGGTTTGAAAGGCTTCCCGACTTCGGAGGGGAAGCCCGCCCCCTGCAAGGGCAAGGCGTTTTCATGGCTGCTCAAAATGTTTTGAGCGGCTGAAAACATACCTTGCTATGTTCAGGTGAACATAAAAATCCGTCGGGGACGGATTGGGGATGATTCCTTTCAAACTCCGGGCTGCGCTACCTGCGGCGTACCCTGCCGTTCGGGTGCAAAGTTACGCCCTTAAGGCGATGTCCGACAGAGGCTTGACCCGGACAATCAGTGCCAACCGGCGCAACGTGCTGCCACTTGCCGGAGAAGTGATACAAGTTCCAAAATATCCTTGTTTATTTGCAGTGTGATTCGGATGTGGGACTGAAAATACACTCCTTCCGCCAGATGTTCGGACAGCAATCCGGGCATCAATCCAAACGGTTGAAAACAGGTGTATGTATTCAGATAGTTTTCCAAGCACACGTCCGTGCGGACGGATAAAAGCATGGACGGTTGGACAAACCGATGAATACCCGCAGGCACAGCCGGATTAAGGAGTGAATAAATAAATGAATGGGAGTGCGTGCGTACGTACTAATGACAATACGCTACCGCCACCGGACAGATGTATAACCAAATAAATTATCAAAAAAATGAAAGAAGCAACTTATGTGGCAATCTCCACGCAGAAAGGTGGAGCGGGTAAGACAACCCTGACAGTGCTTGTAGCAAGCTACCTGCACTATGTGAAAGGCTACAACGTAGCCGTGGTGGACTGCGATTTTCCACAGTACAGTATCCATGACATGCGCAAGCGCGACATGAAAGCTGTCATGGAGGACGGGCATTACAAGGTGATGGCGTATGAGCAGCTCAAACGGCTGAAGAAGAACCCGTACACCATCAGATGCAGCCGTGCGGAAGATGCGGTAAAGACTGCCGAAAATCTGGTGGCAGCGCAGCCCGACCTTGATTTCGTGTTCTTCGACTTGCCGGGAACCATCAACAATGCCGATGTGGTGCAGACCATTTCCAAAATGGACTACATCTTCACGCCCATCATCGCCGACCGTGTGGTGATGGAGAGTTCCATTAAGTTCGCCACCGTTATCAACGAACAGATGATAAGCACGGGCAAGTCCGGTATCAAAGGGATTTACCTCGTGTGGAACATGGTGGACGGGCGCGAAAAGACGGAACTTTACAAAGCATACGACAAGGTCTGTGCCGAGTTCGCCCTGTCCATTCTGGAAACACATCTGCCGGACAGCAAGCGTTTCCGCAAGGAGACGGCGGCAGAACGCAAGGCAGTATTCCGCTCCACGGCGTTTCCGGCGGACAAAATACTGGTACGCGGCAGCAACCTCGACAAACTCGTCGATGAGATTCTCGGCATCATCAAAAACTGAATGGCATGGCAAAGAAAACAAGAATCGAGGACATCGACAGCGAAGCCGTAATCAACTCGTTTCGACTGGACGATACAAGCATTCCGCCGGAAGCGAGAAGCACGGACGGAAACGCTACTTCTCCACCTCCGAAAGAAGCGATACAGGAAGCCGTTTCTCCACCTGCCTCGCACTCCAAAGAGGAGCCGGAACGCAGGCGCAGGAACAGCAAGCCGGAAAAATTGGATTATGACACCGTATTCATATGCGGGTCCAACGTCACGGCAAGACTCGGCAAGCAGGTCTATATCCGCAAGGAGTACCACGACCGCATACAGAAGATGCTTCATGTAATCGGAGGCAACGAGGTGACTATCGCGGCTTTTCTTGACAACGTGCTGACACACCATTTCACGCTGTTCCAAGACGAGATAGCCGAATCGTTCAAACGGCACATGGAATCCTATAATTTATAAATACCCCAAAAACAACAAAGAAGTATGAAAAGAACAAAGAAGAACCGTCAGGCTGAGTGCCTGCAAACAGGAAAGAGTGAAAGAACCGCTGCCAATGCAGCAAAGTGTGCAAACGGATACGGTCAGGAAAAGACCGGCAGCGACTTCCGCAAGGATGAAGGCAGGGGCAAGCCGCTCTCTGTTTTCTTGGAAGCATCGGAAATCAAAACGCGGCAATGTATATACATCAGCCGAGAAATTCATGAGAAAGTCGCTATCGTTGCCAGTCGGATGGGAAACGGTTTGAGCATCGGCAAGTTCGTGGACAACATCCTCCGCGACCATTTCCGGCAATACGGGCAGCAGTACATGGAACAGATTGAAAACGCCCAAAAAGTAAGATTATGACAAAGGCGTTTTTAATCGTATCGGTTGCTTGCAACGTGTGGTTCCTGTTCCTGCTGTTTTATGACCGCATCATGGACACGAAGCTCATCCGTTTCTTCAGACATATTGCCGGGTTGTGGCGATCATTGGACAGTACAGTGGCAGAGCAAGGAAAGGATAAGGAAATACCTCACGCAGACACCTCGGACATCATTGGCAAGAGCCGTTTCAAGATGGCATCGACCCGGACAACCGCTGCCATACTGGCGCAAGAAGCCGCCACTTCGGAAAAAGGCATTGAGCTGTCGGAGGAAGAGGCTACTTTTGACGACGGAAACACGGAAACCGTCTCACGCCCGACACAAGTACCGGAGGACAAACTCGATGAAACCTTCACGAGCATCCCGCCCTCGGAACTGGAGTACGGAGAAGATGAACCGGAGGATGAAGAACCAGACAAAAAGCAGGCTTCGGGAAGCAGCTTCGAGGATATTGACATGGCAGTACGCACCATACGGAAGGAATCACCATCCGATGAGGAAATGCGACACGCCGGAAAGGTCATGACGGAACTGGACGGGACAGAGCTTTTCACAAGAATAACGGAACGCCTGACCGATGATACAATGAGCGAGAGGCTTGCAAAGGCGATGGCAGTTTTCGTGGACACGGTGAACATGACCGTGACACAACAAAAGGAAAAGGTGTTCGTGATTCCCGACAACATCGAGGAGTTCGACTTCCGAAACTATGTATAACAGCTAAAAAAGAATGGAAATGAAAACGTAAAATGACGACACCCATGCGCACGGCGGTACAAGGTACAGCCAATCCGCAACGGACACACCCAAGTCCGTAGAAACAAACGGGCAACCACTAAACCAAAGTAAAGTAATCAAGTATCAACCGCCCGAAAAAGGACTATCCACCCTTTGGACGGCACAAAACAAGAACTGTTTATGAACAAGAACATCAGACAAAAGTTCATCATCTCTGCGGCACTCATGATTGCCGCAACCGCCTCCGTATTTGCGCAAGGAAACGGTCTGGCAGGTATTAACGAAGCCACCTCTATGGTGAGTTCGTATTTCGACCCCGGCACGAAATTAATCTACGCCATCGGCGCGGTGGTCGGTCTTATCGGAGGCGTGAAAGTCTATGGCAAGTTCTCGTCCGGCGACCCCGACACGAGCAAGACAGCCGCCTCATGGTTCGGGGCTTGTATCTTCCTGATTGTCGCTGCGACTATCCTGCGCTCATTCTTCCTTTAATAAACAATGTATGGCTGAATACCCGATAAACAAGGGTATCGGCCGTCCGGTCGAGTTCAAGGGTTTGAAGGCTCAGTACCTCTTCATCTTCTGCGGAGGTCTGCTGGCTCTCTTCGTCCTGTTCGTCATCCTCTACATGGTCGGCATCGACCAGTGGGTATGTATCGGCTTCGGCGTGGCATCGTCTTCCGTCCTCGTATGGCAGACCTTCGCACTGAACGCCCGGTACGGCGAACACGGACTGATGAAATTAGGGGCAACAAGGAGCCATCCCCGATACCTTATCAACCGGCGGCGGATCACCCGATTATTCAAACGGCAACGAAAGGAAGAAACGACATGAGAAATACATCCAAAATGACAACACTGGAAAACAAGTTCCCGCTGCTGTCGGTGGAGCATGGCTGCATCATTTCCAAAGACGCCGACATCACGGTGGCTTTCGAGGTGGAACTGCCGGAGCTTTATACCGTGACAGGCGCGGAGTACGAGGCAATACACGGCTGCTGGTGCAAGGCTATCAAGGTGCTGCCGGACTTCTGCGTCGTGCATAAGCAGGACTGGTTCATCAAGGAACGCTACAAGCCGGAACTGCAAAAGGATGACATGAGCTTTTTGAGCCGCTCCTTTGAACGACACTTCAACGAGCGTCCGTACCTGAAACACTCCTGCTATCTCTACCTGACCAAGACGACGAAGGAACGTAACCGGATGCAGAGCAACTTCAGTACGCTGTGCCGGGGACATATCATCCCGAAGGAGCTGG